>CAEZUE010000022.1_pt1 | contig 8691 bp, 4 predicted proteins | sample 7264421 | NCBI WGS metagenome assembly CAEZUE01 (sample SAMEA6813822, study PRJEB35770) | uncultured Microbacteriaceae bacterium | biome: Freshwater; feature: Freshwater reservoir; material: water | place: Czech Republic | collected 2016-04-20 | depth 0.5m m | reverse complement strand
CGATCCAGCGTCGTTTACGTGGTCGGTGACTGATGGGAACCTGGTCAATAGTGACACCCCAACTGGTGCAGGGTCGCGTGCTGCCGGTGCCGATGCAGGAACCTATGAGATTTCGTCTGGGACGCTCAGCTTCGGTTCAAATTATGATGTGACTTTCCTTCCAGGAACGTTCACGATTGATCCGATTGATATTGAGTTGACGGCGACGGATAAGTCGAAGCAGTTTGGTGGGTCGGATCCTGCGTTGACCTATACGGTCACGAGTGGTGCTCTTGTTGGTGGTGACACTCTGAGTGGTTCGCTGTCACGTGCTGAGGGTGAGACGGTTGGTTTCTACACAATTTCTGAAGGAACAATTTCGGGTGGTTCCAACTACACGGTGACTGTGGTTGATGGGACGTTCGAGATTACGACTCGTCCGATTACGGTGACGGCTGCTGCGAAGACGAAGGCGTATGGTGATGCTGATCCTGAGTTGACGTGGTCGGTGACGTCTGGTTCGATCGTGTCTGGTTACGAACTGGCCGGTGATTTGTCGCGTGATGCTGGTGAGCCGGCTGGAACTTATGCCATTACGCAGGGGTCGTTGGATAACAGCAACTACACCATTACTTTTGTCTCGGCGAACCTGAGCGTTACGAAGAAGACAATTTCGGTCGTTGTTGACCCGCAAACGAAGATGTACGGCGAAGCCGACCCAGCACTCACTTACACTGCAACCGGCCTCCTCGACGGAGACGCCCTTGAGGGCGAGTTGACCCGCGCGAGTGGTGAGTCGGTAAGCAACTACGCCATTACTGTTGGATCACTATCGGGCGGCAACAACTACTCCATCAGCCCATTCACTGGTTCATCGTTCACGATCACAAAGCGCCCAATCTCACTGACGGTAGCTGACCAGTCGATGGAGTTCGGTGACTCAATCCCGGGTAACTCGTTTGACCTCACCGAAGGCAGCTTGGCCTACTCTGATGCAATTGGCAGCCTCACATACAGCTACGATTCAACTGTTTCGAATGCAGGAACCTACGTAATCACCGGGGCGGCCGCAGCGTTCTCGACGGGCGCTGCAGGAAACTACGACATTGCGTATATCGACGGCGAGCTGACGGTTGACCCTAAGCCGCTCACGTACACGCTCGCCGACAGAACAATCGGTTGGGGACAGGCAATACCTACGTTCACAGGAACGACGATTGATTTGGTTGGCTCTGACGCGATCGGAACCTTAGCTTTGACGTTCGATGGAGGCGCGACTGAGCCTGCCACGCCGGGAATGTTCGAAGTCGGCGGTGAAGTAGAAACATTCACTAGAGGTTCTGCTGGCAACTACGTCATTACGATTGTCCCCGCAACCCTCACAATCACAGGGCCGCAATACCTCGCGATCACTCCCGATGAAGGATTCGTTATCGGCGGAATGCCGTTTGAAATTACCGGCTCTGGGTTCGGCTTTGACGCCCCGACGGTTGAGTTCGACGGTCTGGCTGCGACGGACGTTGTCCTTGTGAACTCGAACACCATCACGGGGCTCACCCCTGAGCACGTCGAGGGGCTTGTCGACGTAGTGGTGACCACAACTGAAGGCCCTGAGACTCTCACCGGCGTCTACACCTACATCCCACTCCCACCGTCGCCAGAGATCTCGACCATGTTCCCGCCGCAAGGACCGACAGTGGGTGGAACCCTCGTGACGTTCACCGGCGCAAACCTGCGTGACACCGCTGGAAACCCAGCACAGGTGACATTCGATGGAGTTGCCGGAACCGAAGAGACAGTTTCTGAGGACGGCACGTCGCTGACTGTTCGTACCCCAGCGCACGTTGTCGAAACAGTTGATGTTGAAGTGACGACCGACACGGGAATCATTACACTGCCACGTGCGTTCACCTATTTCGACGGCCCGGTCGGAGACGTGAGCGGAAAACTGTGGGTCGACACAAACTTCGACGCAACTCTCAATGACTCTGAGTCGATCCTTCCCAACATGGAAATCGCCCTCGTGCGTCAGGGAGACCTGGATCCTACGTTTGGTCCAGCTCTGTCGCCACTACAGTCCTTCAGTGCCGGTATTCGAAGCATCATTCCAGGGGCCAAATCACTTGCAAGCCCGCTCGAGGTCGGTGTGGTTTACTACTGGGTTGGCTCAACTGATGCCGACGGCAACTACACCATTCCGCAGTTGCCGTACGGAAACTACACTCTCGTCTACTCGATGCCGTCAGACTTCCAAGAAACAGTCGGTGGCGGCACGCCGGGCGCAATCCGATTCGTCCTTGAGGATCCCGTTCTCGAGCAGGACCTTGCTGGTGCAGGGTTCTCGAACCTCGTGAGCAACCAGATTGTCCTCCAGGAAACCGGTGAGCCGGTGCCGTTCGCAGAAGTTCTCTTGCGATGGTCAGGGTCTGACGGTGAGATAAACACCCTTGACGACGTACTCTTCCCGATTGTGGCGGATGAAAACGGTGAGTTCATCATTGGTGGTCTCATCAGTGGTGTTTACGACGTCGAAACGTACGCAGACGACCCGCTAGACGCAATGTCCAAGCCAGTCGAGCTCGGAGCATACGTCACTCAAGAGGGTGGAATCTGGGAGCTGTTCGACGAGCCTGAAGGCGGCGGAGGCGATGGCGACCTAGCCGAAACTGGCTTCGGTGCTGGATCGATGACCCTCTACGCGCTCGGCCTCCTCACAGCCGGCCTCGCACTCGCCGTGGTTCGCCGCACGCGCGCCCGCGTCACTCGATAAAGTAACTCGGTTCCACCTGACTCACCTGGGGGCAGGAACGACGATGCTCAGTCTCATCATTGCTCAGTCAGACATGCCGGCGGCACATGCGCCAATGAGACTAGGCGCGCAGCGAGGGTGCTGGGCGCTTCTTGAGGAGGTGCTAAGCGCGTCGGCGGGAAACCCGCACTGCTGCGGTCAAGGCCCCGACAACGGCAAGCCCGCCACCCAGCAACGCGATACCAGTTGCGTCCGTGCCGGTGTCGGCAAGGTCTCCGCTAACCTGTGTCATTCCCCACAGGGCAGCGTTGAAATCACCAAACAGAACAGTTCCCGTCACTCCAATGAAGACGCCGTCAGCCGCAATTTCGCGGCTGTTTTTGCTGACGTCGATGATGAGGTTTTCAGAGATCATGAGGTCACGGTCGGTTGCGAAGTTGCCAGGATCTGCTGAATCCATGATCGGGAACATTTCAAGATCGGTGCCGTCAGGACACTCAAACTCGGGGTACGAAACAGAGAAGGCCAATTCGTCGAAGGCACCCCCACCTCCAACCGCCGCGGTGTATCCCGTCACTGAAGCCTTGGCGAGGTCAAAATCATCCAGCCCAAAAAGTGTTTCACCGAGGAGCGCATTTGAAAGGTTCGGCACGTAGTCGTTCCAGAAGTCGCGGTCTTCTGACGGGAACATGACATCTGCAGCTGTGTAGTGCATTTCGGTCAGGCTGATTCCCTCGTCAACCAGGGGGGCATCGGAATTTGTGTCGTAGTCCCCGAGGCACGTGAACGCAACCCAGGTGAAGTCGTACGGCGCGTAACCCGCGTCGACATACCACTGGCTTTGCTCGGCTTCTGTGAGACCGACGTATCCCGTCGTTCCTTGCACGTCGACATTTGCTCCGTTGCTGTGAAGGCGGTAAACGTATTCCTCGAAGCCATCGAGTGGCACCAAGCTGTCACCGGCGTAAGCGTAACTAAAGTCGTCGAGACCACCGCGCTCCCAGGCTGTGGCAGTGATCGTTGATCCCACAGGAGTGGTTCCTGTTGACGATGCAGAAGCAGAGGGAGCGACGGCAAGGGCGGCAGTCGATGCGATGGCGACTGCGACAATGGCACGAGTTTTCATATGAAAAACCTATCGCACGAGGCGTGGAGAATAAAGCCACTGACGTCGGTCAAGAACGGGATTAAACACCGGGGCGTTGCGCCTTGAGACCCTCATCCATTGACTTGCGAGCTGCGGTTACTGTTGCACGGTCGGACACTTCCGGCACACCAACCTGCCAGAATGCTCCGCCTTCGGTGAAGTCTTGTGCACGAACCTTTGTCACGATGACGGCGGTCTTGTCAGACTTGCGAGCCTTGGCGAGGGCATCGGCAAATTCAGCGAGGCTGTGCACTTCGTATGTCTCTGCTCCAAGCGAAGCAGCGTGTGCGGCAAAGTTGACGCGTGCGCTGGTGCCGGTGCCATTGGAGTCGGCGAGCATGTTGTTGTACGAAGCTCCGCCCTGATTGACCTGAAGGCGCTCAATGACCGCGTAACCCTCGTTGTCGCAGACGACGAGGATCATTTTGTGACCTGACAGCACGGACGCATAGATGTCCGAGTTCATCATCAAATACGAGCCATCACCGACCATGGAGTAGACCTCGCCGGTCGACCGTGCCATGGCGGCGCCCCACGCACCAGAGATTTCATATCCCATGCATGAGAAGCCGTATTCGCAGTCGAACGTTGCGATCCCTTTGCTCATCCAGTTGATGTTGAGTTCTCCTGGCAGTCCACCAGCTGCAGTGAGCACGTAGTCCTCGGGAGTAGCCGATTCATGCACGAGCCCAACCAACTGTCCGTAGCTTGGCGGCCACACGCCGTCATCGGCTGTGCGGCGATTGACGAAAGCGGTGAGGTCGTCGCGGTGTCCGGCGGCCTCAGTCGTCCACGAAGTGTCGGCAGTCCAACCCTCGAGCGCTTCGCTGATCTCCGTGAGGGCCTCACGGGCATCAGCGACAACTGGGAGTGCTTTGTGCTTCCAGGCGTCGAAACGAGCCGCGTTGACGCCGATGAACTTAGTCTCGGCGTCAAACAGCGTCCACGAACCGGTCGTGAAATCTTCGAGACGTGTTCCTACAGCCAGGACGAGATCCGCCTTGCGAACGACCTGGTTGGCTGCATCTGCTCCGGTGACACCGAGCGGACCGGAATATCGAGGGTGGCTCGCGAGCAGTGACGATTTCCCCGCGACAGTCTCCACGACGGGGATGCCGTGCTTGTCTGCAAACTCGGCGAGCTCGCTTTCTGCGCGCGAATAGTGAACGCCGCCTCCAGCGATGATGACGGGACGTTTGGCCGCCCTAAGCGCCGCCACAGCCTTGGCCAATTGGCCGCGATCGGGCCGCGGACGGGGGCTTTCGTTCACGGTGGTGTCAAAGAAAGCTTCGGGGTAGTCATAGGCCTCAGCCGCAATGTCTTGAGGCAAACCAATGAATGCCGGGCCACAATCGCCGGGATCGAGCATTGTCGCAACGGCCTGTGGGAGTGAGTTGAGGATTTGCGCTGGGTGGGTAATGCGATCCCAGTAGCGAACAACCGACTGGAACGAATCATTGACCGTCGTCGACGGCATTCCGAAGTGCTCTACCTGCTGAAGAACTGGGTCGGGGAGACGCGAGACGAAGGTGTCGCCCGCGATGAACAAGACGGGCAGACGGTTCGACATGGCTACACCGGCGGCGGTCACCATGTTGGTCGCACCCGGCCCGATTGACGACGTGCACACCATGATTTGCTGGCGGCGAGCAGCTTTCGCAAACGCAGCGGCCGCAAGGCCCATTCCCTGCTCGTTTTGGCCTCTCCACACGGGCAATTCTTTTCGGTGGGTCTCAAGTGAGTGGCCGAGACTGGTCACGTTGCCGTGGCCGAAGATGCCGTAAACACCGGGGAAAAGGGGGACATTCGTGCCGTCGACGACAGTGCGCTGCGCGATGAGATACCGCACGAGGGCTTCGGCAGTGGTCAGGCGAATTGTCTTACTTGCCATTCGATCCCCCGGTCAAGTCTGTGACGTTCTCCCACGACTTTGAACCCCACGAGTTGATGAGGGCTTGCTGCACGTTGACGACATCCACGGCTTCGCGGAAGCTCGGTGAGAACGGCGCATCGGTTGCGACTGCTTCGAGGAACGAAAAGTCTTCGATCGTGATGAGGTCTTCGAGTGCGATGGGGTTGGCCTGACCTGGCGAGAACGCGCCGTGGAAGGGGAACCGGTCCCCGCCGTAAATGGTGGTGTAACCAGAACTGGGGTCTTCCGTCAGTTTGTAGTACTGGAGCTCGTTCATCGTTTCGAGATTCCACGCGAGCGAACCCTTGGTGCCATAAATTTCGAAGGCGTTCTGGCTCTCGGGGCCGACCATTGTGCGGCTGACTTCGAAAGTTCCGGTTGCGCCGTTTTCGAAGTGGCACAGCATCGACGCGAAGTCTTCATTTTCCACATCGCCCTTGGGGTCTTCAGGTCGACCGCGACCGTAGTGGCTTGCCGCACCAGTGGGCAGCGGGCGTTTCGGAATTGTCGTGTTCTGCATACCGACAACGCTCGTGATGTCACCGATGAGGAACTGGGCGAGCGAGACCGAGTGGCTGAGGATGTCGCTCGTGACGCCGTATCCGGCCTGGTCGAGAATGAATCGCCACGTGAGCAGACCGAGCTCATCGCTTCCGTACATCGAAAGGAAACGGCCGCGGTAGTGAGTGATCTCCCCGAGAGCGCCCGAGTCGATGAGATGCTTTGCGTGCAAAACGAGCGGCGCCCAGAGGTAGTTGTAACCGACACCAGTGCGAACACCGGCTTTTGCGGCCAACTCGAACGCCTCAACAGTCTGTTCTGGCTTGCCACCGATCGGTTTTTCGCTAAAGACAGCTTTACCGGCCGCGCACGCCGCTTCGATCATGGGTACGTGGAGCATGTTGGGTGCAGTCACCCAGACAACATCGACGTCGTCCGAGTTGATTGCCTCATGCCAGTCAGCAACGGCCCGCTCGAACCCGAAGTCGCGAACAGCGCGTTCACGGCGTTCCTCCTCCGTGTCAGCGCAGACGACGAGCACTGGGTCAAAGGATCGATTGGGAAACAACGACGGGATGCGAAGCATGGATCGGCTGTGAGCCTGTCCCATCCACCCGAGTCCGAGGACGGCGACACCAATTCGACGGTTCATTTCTAGCTCTTCTCTGTGCGGCCGGTAGCCGAAGTCAACGGCAACCGGGGGTCTTGTACTTGAGTGTTCCACGAATCGCGGATCCAGTGATGCTCGGGATCATCGCAAAAAGCCATTGTCCTGTCTTCCGCCGGTCCGGCAAGAACATTGAGGAAGTACATCGGGTACTCGGGCGGGGCAACGGTCGGCCCGTGGTAGCCCTGCGGGACGACATACACGTCACCGTCGTGGAGGGTGAGGTTTTCGTCAACCGAGCCGTCGACGGTGTACACGTGGAACAGTCCCTGGCCGGAAGGGTGGCCGTGTGGGCTGTCGGTTTTGCCAATTCTGAAGTAGTAAATCTCTTCGTTGTCGGTTGGGCAATCTCCGATGCCATCATGGCGGTGCGGTGGCCAGGATGACCAGTTTCCGCCAGGAGTAATGACTTCGCACACGTTGATCTTGTGTGCACCCGTGAACGAACCTGGTGTTGCAATGTTCGTCACTTGGCGGGTGGCCTGTCCAGACCCTCGCACCTCGACCTGCACGTCGGCGGCACGAATGTGCGCGACGGGGAAAACCTCAGTGGCACGTGCCGTGCACACCGCGATTTCGCCCGAATCGGCCGACATCGTCACCGTCGACCCCACCGGAGCGTAGATCCAGTCAGAAACGGCGCTAAACACCCCGTCACGGCCTTCGAGGGTGAACTCTTCGAAGTTGACCGTGACGCGCACGTTCCGCGCTGAGAGGGGCACGATGACGCCCTCCTCGCCGTCGAGCGTCATGGTGACGGGAGTCCCCGCCGACAGCGTGAACACGCGAAGCCCGCTGTACGCCCAACCAGCAACCTCGGGAGTTACGGTGACATCAGCGACACCATCTGCCAGTGTCCCCGCAGGGTGAAACCAGGTCATGACGAGCCTTTCGGGTTGGGGGAACTGTCTGGCCGCACAACGCGCGATGCACGGGCGGTCGCGGCTTCAGAATCGTTGTCGTTCGGGTAGAGCAGCGCTCGTCCGGCAACGAGCCCGCGAACATTAGGTTGCGTCATGGACGCCTCCCACAAATCAAAAGTCTCGTCTGGATTTGGACCGGGTTCACCGCCGAGCAACAGGATGGGGAGCGTTGTCGCACCGGCCACTTCATCCATCCGCTCGCTCGCCGGAACCTTGAGCCAGGTGTACGCCGACGAGGAGCCCAATCCTGAGGCAATCGCAACGACTTTGACGAGAGCGTCGTGAGATGACTCAAATCGAGGCTTACCGTCTGCACCCGTGACATACGGCAACGGCTCGATGAGTGACATGAGCCGGCGGTCGGCAAGCTCGGTCGATAGCCGCGCAACTGTTTCAATTGTGCGAGCGACGCCGGGGTCAGTGTGGTCGATGCGGATGAGCGTCTTTCCACCGTCAAGCCCCATTGACTCAACGTGCTCAGCGTCGTACGCGGTCAAGCGATCATCGAGCTCCCAGCGCGCCCCGATGATGCCACCTCGGTTCATCGTGCCAATCGCGATTTTGCCGTCAAGGGCACCAAGCCACGCCAACTCCTCGAGGACATCGGCGCTCGCCAACACACCGTCGACCCCGGGCAGGGCGAGGCAGCGCACAAGGCGCTCGAGGAGCGTGTAGCGGTCAGCCATAGCGAGCGGGTCGCTGCCGAGGGAGATCTTGCCGCGCGACGTGTGATCGGCGGCGAGGATCAGCAACTGACCGTCATCGCCTGCGAGCGTGCGACGACGCCGAGCTACGAGCGCGTTCCCGAGTGAT
>CAEZUE010000021.1_pt1 | contig 8761 bp, 7 predicted proteins | sample 7264421 | NCBI WGS metagenome assembly CAEZUE01 (sample SAMEA6813822, study PRJEB35770) | uncultured Microbacteriaceae bacterium | biome: Freshwater; feature: Freshwater reservoir; material: water | place: Czech Republic | collected 2016-04-20 | depth 0.5m m | reverse complement strand
TTCGTAGGCAATTCGCGCGCGCGGCAATGTTCGACCGCTCTCGAGAGGAAGGTCACCGAGTTGGGCAAACTTTCGTTTCCCCGGGTGATCGCCGTCGCGCCACGCACCCGTGACGGGCGGGGCACCGAGAACACGCATCGACCCTTCGGTCACGAAGGCCGAAGGGACGGTCTCTTCCGAGGTCTGCCAATCCATGGTTCGTCAATCCTCTCACGGGAAACAACGGCGGGGCTGAGTCCGAAGACCCAACCCCGTCGCGGATTGCGTTATTTGGCTTTGCGTGCTGCGGCGAAACCGTGCTCGAGGTCGGCGATGATGTCGTCGATGTGCTCGAGGCCCACCGACAGGCGAACCAGGCCGGGGGTAACGCCCGAGGACAACTGCTCCTCCGGGCTGAGCTGCGAGTGCGTCGTTGACGCCGGGTGGATGATCAGCGAGCGGACATCACCGATGTTGGCAACGTGGCTGAACAGTTTCGTGCTTTCGACGAGCGTTCTGCCTGCGTTGACGCCGCCCTTGAGTTCGAACGACAGGATCGCACCGGCTCCCTTGGGTGCGTACTTCTTGGCCGCGGCGTATCCCGAGCTCGCCTCGAGCCCTGCGTAGAACACCGTGGCAACATCGTCGTGCGCCTCGAGCCACTTCGCAACGGCGATGGCGTTCTCGACGTGGCGTTCGATGCGGAGGCTGAGGGTTTCGATTCCCTGGATGAGTGCCCACGCGTTATCTGGTGAAACGGCAGCCCCGATGTCACGAAGCAACTGCACGCGCGCCTTGATGATGTAAGCAATCGCGTCGCCGAGGACCGTGGTGTACGAAGCCCCGTGGTACGAGGGGTCGGGCTCGGTGAGTCCGGGGAACTTCTCGACGTTCTTTGACCATTCGAACTTTCCGCCGTCGACGATCGCACCAGCAACTGCGGTGCCATGTCCTCCGAGGAACTTCGTCGCCGAGTGAATGATGATGTCGGCGCCATGCTCGAACGGACGAATCAAATACGGTGTTGCAATGGTGTTGTCGACGAGGAGGGGAATCCCCGCTTCGTGGGCTACTCCTGACACGCCCTCGATGTCGAGAACGTTAATCCGAGGGTTCGCGATTGTCTCACCGAAGAACGCCTTGGTGTTGGGGCGAACGGCGTTACGCCATTCGTCGAGGTCGTCCTGGTTCTGAACGAAGGTGACCTCAATGCCGAGCTTCGCAAAGGTGTAGTGGAAGAGGTTGTACGTTCCGCCGTAGACGTTTGCCGAGGAGACAATGTGGTCTCCGGCACCAGCGATGTTGAGAATCGCGAACGTCGTGGCTGCCTGGCCGGAGGCGAGGAGAAGTGCAGCGGTTCCGCCTTCAAGAGCAGCGATTCGCTTCTCGGCGACATCCTGGGTCGGGTTCATGATTCGGGTGTAGATGTTCCCAAACTCGGCCAAGGCGAAGAGGTTCTTCGCATGGTCGGCGCTGTTGAACGTATACGCGGTGGTGCGGTACAGCGGCACGGCACGAGCGTTGGTTGTTGGGTCCGGGGCTGCACCAGCGTGAATCTGCTGGGTCTCAAATTTCCACGTCATTGTGTCTCCTTGGGTTCGGCGGATACTTCACAGTAGAAACTGCGAACCTCAACCGCCACCGCGAGTGAAACACACCGTAACGAAGTGACGCAGTGTTACGCGAGAGATTTCTGAAGCATGACAATCCCGAGCCACCTGTCGAACTTGTTTCCCACGTTGCGCATTTCTCCAACGCGCACGAAACCGTTTCGTTCGTGAAGGCTAATCGAGGGGGTCGCATCGGTTGTGTTGGCGATAACCGCGATGACTTCACGGACCCCAGCCCGCTGACCTCGTTCGAGCAGTTCGTCGAGCAGACGCCCGCCGATGCCTAAGCCGCGCGAATCCTCGCGAAGATACAGCGTGTTCTCCATCGTCGTCTCGTAGGCGCACTTCTCACGCCACGTTGACAGGTATCCGTAACCGACGATGTCGCCGTCGAGTTCGGCAACAATGAACGGCATCCCGAGTGCTTCGACCGAATCAATCTTGTGGATCATGTCGTCGACCGACCACGAGTCGAGGTCAAATGTGACTGTCGAAGTCTCGACGTAGAAGTTGTAAATCGCCGACAGCGCTGCCGCGTCTGAGGCGGTCGCTGCTCGGAAAGTCACGTCGGTCACGCGACGAGTCTAAACGCGCCAGTCGATTGGCTGACCACCCTGCTGGACGAGCAACTCGTTTGCACGAGAGAACGGGCGCGAGCCAAAGAAGCCGTTCCGTGCCGAAAGCGGTGATGGGTGAGCTGATTCGATGATCGGGACGTTCCCAAGAAACTGGGCCGCACTCTTCGCATCGTTTCCCCACAGGATCGCGACGAGCGGACCTCCTCTGCCGGCAAGGGCTGACAGGGCAGTCGCGGTGACGGCCTCCCAGCCGATTCCACGGTGTGAACCGGCGGCGCCAGCTCGCACCGTGAGCACTCGGTTGAGCAAGAGAACGCCCTGATTGGCCCAGTTCGTGAGGTCGCCGTGTCCAGCCGGCTCGATGCCGAGGTCGGATTCCAGCTCGCGATAGATGTTGCTCAAACTTCGCGGGATCGGCCGAACATCCCGCGCCGCACTGAACGCCAGCCCCATCGCGTGGCCGATGGTTGGGTATGGGTCCTGACCGACGATGACAACGCGTGCAGAGTCAAGTGGTTGGGCAAATGCGCGAAACACCGATACGGCCGCTGGCAGGACGTGATTCCCTGCCGCCTGTTCAGTTTCAAGAAACCGCGCAACGGCGTCGAGTTCCGTGCGGTGTTGGTCAAATACCGCGTTCCACGAGGGGTGATTTGTGTCGGCGCGAAGCGCGCCCACCGCTAGTTGTAGACCTGGTCGCGAACGAGTTCGGCGATCGCCACGTTTTCTTCAAAGAACGCTTCCCCGCCGAACACGCTGATGACGGAGATCCACGAATCGTCAGAGATGACGTTGAACATCGCTGGGACGTTTGCGTCGGTGTCGCCGAGGATTGAGAAGGTGGAGTACCCGGCAGCGTTGGTGCCTTCGTTGAGCCCTTGGCCGAGAAGTGTCTCTGCGATGGAGTCCCGGTTTGTCGCAGAAACTGGCGCAGCCGAAACAACAGAGTAAATCTGAATCTGGTTGGGGTCGTCGTTGTCGTACCCGAAGTAGCAGGAAATTCCCCCTTCGAGCATTTCCGGCGTCGGATCAGGGACGAGTTCGCCGCCATAGACCCCACCGGGACCTGCGAGAAGAATGATGTTTTCGCTCGCGTATGAATCGACCTGAGCCTTGGGCAAAATCGTCAGGCAGTCGCTGGGGACCGCGAACGTTCCCTCGCCTTCTGCGGCCGACTCTGTCGGCGTGGGCGCCACCTCAGAATTGGTTGGTTGCGGCGTTGTTTCCCCCGACGGAAACAACGAGCACCCTGAGAGTAGAAGCACCGAAGCGGTTGCCGCTCCGAGTAATGGGCGAGCAAACTGCATGATGGCCTCCTGTTGACACAAATCTAAGGCCGATTTTGCTGGTTTTCTCGCAATGACACGACTAACTTGAGAGGCGGAGTGTCTCGGCGTTTTCGTCCCACATCGATTGAGGTGTTCGGACGCCGGCGAACTCCAACACGGACTGTGCCGAGATCGCGTCTTCTTCGATGACAGCGTGATCGACGGTGAGGAGTTCGGTGAGGTCGGCATCGCTCACGGTCAATCCGTGCATGTTGACGTCAGCGCGATGAGGCAAAACTCCGATAGGCGAGTCGACCCCACCAGTTTCGCCAGAAAGTCGCTTGACAATCCAGTCGACAACGCGAATGTTTTCGCCAAACCCGGGCCACAGGAAACGACCGTCGTCGCCACGGCGGAACCAGTTCACCTGGAAAATTCGGGGCGCGTGCCCTGATTGCGCAAGGCGCTCGCCGATTGCCAACCAGTGCGCCCAGTGATCACCGACGTGGTACCCCGTGAACGGCGCCATGGCAAACGGGTCGCGGGTGAGTTCGCCGACGATTCCCTCACCGGCTGCCGTTCGCTCTGACGCCATCGTTGCGCCAAGGTATACCCCGTGTTGCCACGAGCGTGCTTCGACGACGAGAGGCATTGTGGTTCGGCGTCGACCGCCAAAAATCAGGGCGTCAATGACCACTCCGTGTGGGTCGTCCCAGCCGGCTGCGGTTGACGGGCACTGGCTGATCGCGACGGTGAATCGAGCGTTTGGGTGTGAAGCTGGTTGTTCGCTCGCTGGAGTCCAGTCGTCTCCCCGCCAATCGATGAGGTGATCGGGGGTCTCGCGGGTCATGCCCTCCCACCACACGTCGTTGTCGTCCGTAACAGCGACGTTCGTAAAGATTGTGTTTCCCCACATGGTTTCCATCGCGACGGGGTTCGACTTCTCACTCGTTCCTGGTGCGACGCCGAAGAATCCCGTTTCCGGATTGATTGCGCGAAGCTTTCCGTCTTCGTCGACCCACATCCACACGATGTCATCACCGAGCGTTTCGATCGTCCAGCCGGGCAGGGTCGGTTGCAACATCGCGAAGTTGGTTTTGCCGCAGGCGCTCGGGAATGCTGCCGCGATGTGCTTGACGCGACCATCGGGCGATGTGGCGCGAATCAGCATCATGTGCTCTGCGAGCCAGCCCTCGTCGCGCGCCATCGCCGACGCAATTCGAAGCGCGAACGCCTTCTTTCCCAAGAGTGCGTTTCCGCCATAGGCCGATCCGAACGACCAAATCTCTCGGGTCTCTGGGAAGTGGGTGATGTATTTGGTCGTGTTGCACGGCCACGGCACATCCGCCTCGCCCTGCTCGAGCGGCGCTCCAACGGAATGAACGGCTTTGACCCAGTCGACGCCGCTGTCAATTACCTCCATGGCGACGATTCCCGCCCTCGTCATGACGCCCATTGACATGACGACGTAGGGTGAATCCGTTATCTCAATTCCTGCACGTGTCACGGGGGAGCCGATCGGTCCCATCAGGAATGGAATAACGTACATTGTTCGCCCGCGCATCGATTCAGTGAAAACACCGCCGAGGGTCGATCGCATTTCGTCTGGCTCAGCCCAGTTATTGTTTGGGCCAGCGTCTTTTTGGTGTGTTGAACAAATAAACGTTCGTGATTCAACTCTGGCAACATCGCTCTCGTGCGATCGGGCAATAAACGAATTGGGACGCTTCTCTGGGTTGAGCTGCGCAATTGTGCCGGCGGCAACCATGACGTCGATGAGGTGCCGCTGTTCGGATTCTGAGCCGGTCACCCAGTGAATTGAGGAGGGTTTCGTCAAACGGGCGATTTCCGACACCCATTCGAGAACGTCCGTGCGTCGCGTGGTCGGTTTGACTTCAGCGCTGAAGGTCATGCCCCCAGTATGCCGTGAACTTGAGAGAAGGCTTGGTACCCCCTACAGGATTCGAACCTGCGACCTTCTACGCCGGAGGTAGACGCTCTATCCACTGAGCTAAAGGGGCTTGAACGTCAGCCTATCAACGACACGGTTGCGGGGTGCGACTACGATTAAGGGGTGAACCCCGATTCGTTGAGCCGTGCAATCGCTGAGATTGCGAGCCGAATTGTGGGGTCGAGTGGCGCTGATGTAGAGATTGAAATCGACGATTCAGTTGTCGCGCTGGAGCGCCCAAAGAATCGCGATCACGGCGACTGGGCGACATCGATTGCCATGAAACTGGCAAAGAAGATCGGTGTGAATCCGCGTGATTTAGCGACTGATCTAGTTTCAGAGCTGACTGCTATTGAGGGCATTTCGTCGGTCGAGATTGCTGGACCAGGCTTCCTCAACATCACGCTCGATGCTGCAGCGGCAGGGGAAATCGCGCGCACCATCCTGACCGAGGGTGATCGATTCGGTCACAACTCGTCACTCGACGGGCAACACATCAACCTTGAGTTCGTCTCGGCCAACCCGACCGGCCCGCTTCACATTGGACACACCCGCTGGGCTGCACTGGGCGATTCGATCGGTCGTGTGCTTCGGGCGTCCGGTGCGCAGGTTGCGAACGAGTTTTACGTCAACGACGCTGGTGCCCAGATGGACGTTTTCGGTGAATCTGTTTTGGCTGCCGCTCTCGGTGAGCCCACCCCTGAAAACGGCTATCCCGGTGAGTACGTCATTGAACTTGGCCGCAATGCACTGGATCGTCGACCAGATTTGGCAAACCTGCCGCGCGACGAAGCGATTGCGATTGCCCGCGATATTGGGTACGACATCCAACTGCAGGAAATCAAGGATTCACTGGCGCGATTCAACGTCGAGTTCGACGTGTGGTTTAGCGAGCGAACTCTGCACGCCGGTGGTGATGGTTCGCTGGTTGAGAACGCCATCACGCGACTTCGAGCGCAAGGGCACGTTTATGACGCAGACGATGCCGTGTGGGTGCGTACCACTGACTTTGGCGATGACAAAGACCGGGTGATTAGACGCGGAAACGGCATCTACACATACTTTGCTTCCGACGCTGCGTATTACCTGTCAAAGGGTGACCGCGGGTTCCTGCACAAGATCTATCTGCTCGGCGCTGACCACCACGGCTACGTCCACCGCCTGAAGGCGCTCGCCGGCTCTGCTGGTGACGACCCTGAGAAGGACATCGAGATTCTTATCGGGCAACTCGTGTCGATCAACGGCGCAAAGTTGTCGAAGCGCGCTGGCAACATCATCGAGCTCAACGACTTGCGCGAATGGCTTGGCACCGACGCACTGCGCTACTCGCTCGCACGGTACCCAGCTGATTCACCTCTCACGCTCGACCCTGAGTTGCTGCAGAAGCACACCAATGACAACCCCGTCTTCTACGTTCAATACGCCCACGCACGAACCCAGGCGGTTGCCCGCAACGCTGCCACCGCCGGTGTTGATCGAACCGTTTTTGATGCGTCGCTCATGACCCACCAGACCGAATCCGATCTCGGTACGGCGCTCGCGGACTTCCCGCGAATCGTCGCACAGGCTGCCCAGTTGCGCGAGCCACACCGCGTTGCCCGCTACCTCGAAGAGCTCGCAGCGTTCTATCACCGCTGGTACGACAACTGTCGCGTCACCCCCATGGGTGATGAGCCGGTGACCGACGTGCACCGCACCCGCTTGTGGCTCAATGATGCCGCTGGCCAGGTTTTGCGAAACGGACTGTTCCTCCTCGGTGTCAGTGCACCGGAGAGGATGTAATGGTGTTCTCCGCCGCCGAGAGTTCGCGAATTCGCGCCGAGTTCCCCGAACTCGACGTTCGGGTCGGTGACAACCCGCTCGTGTATCTCGACACGGCCGCCACATCGCTTCGTCCTCGTCGTGCCGTGGAACTCGAATCCGACTTTGCGTTGACCAAGACCGCCGCCGTCTATCGCGGTGCCCACACTCTGGCCGCAGAGGCAACCGAGGCCTACGACGACGCACGGGCAACAATTGCGGGCTTCGTTGGCGCAGCCCCGAACAATCTCGTCTTTACGTCTAACGCAACCGAATCCATCAACCTTGTTTCATTGGCGGTGCAGCGCGCATCGGCCGCGGGCGGTTCGTCACGATTCACACTTGCTCCGGGCGACGAGATTGTTGTTACTGAACTGGAACACCATGCCAACCTGATTCCGTGGCAAGAGGTCGCACATGCGACGGGCGCCGTAATTCGCGTCGCACCCATTACTGACGACGGAATTCTCACGGTAGACGCCGTCCGCGGTGTCATGACGGATCGAACACGAATCGTCGCACTTTCGGCGGTCTCCAACGTTCTCGGGATTGTCATTCCGTTCCGTGAGATTGGGTTAGCTGCCCGTGCGGCAGGAGCGCTGGTCGTTCTAGACGCGTGTCAGGCGGCGCCTCACATGAAACTCGACGTCACCGATTCTGGGGCCGACTTTGTTGCGTTCAGCGCACACAAAATGTACGGCCCGACCGGAATCGGCGCACTGTGGGGGACCACCGAGGCGCTCAAGGTGATGCCCGTCGTGTTGAGTGGCGGGTCCATGATCACGCGCGTTGATTACGAGTCGTCCGATTACCTTCCAGCGCCAGCCAAGTTCGAGCCGGGCACACCGCGCTTGACTCAAGCAATCGGCTGGGCCGAGTCGGTGCGATTCCTCGATGAGATTGGCGTCGAACGCTCCGCTGCTCACGAGTCTGAACTCGGCGCAATTCTGTATGCCCGTCTTGCGGAGATTGACGGTGTCACGATTCTTGGAACTAATGCTGGTGTCGAGCGAGTCGGGCTTGTGTCGTTCACGGTCGACGGAGTCCACCCCCACGACGTTGGTCAGTTCCTCGATTCGAAGGGAGTCGCCGTTCGCGTTGGTCACCACTGCGCGCAGCCACTCCACAAGCGACTCGGCATTGATTCATCCACCCGCATCTCGTTCGGCGTCTACTCCACCAAGGCTGAAATCGACGTCGCTGTCGAGGCCGTAGCCGGAGTGCGTTCGTTCTTTGGAGAAGGCGCGTGAATCTCGAGGCCCTCTACCAACAAATCATTCTTGATCACAACAAGAAGAAGGAAGGCTACGGCCTGACGCCCGGTGGTGAGGTTTCCCACCAGTACAACCCGACCTGCGGCGACGAGATTGAGCTCAAGGTTATTCTCAGCGACGACGGCTCAACCATCACGGGTGTCGAGTGGGAGGGCAAAGGCTGTTCTATTTCGCAGGCCTCCGCTTCACTCATGGCCCAAGAAATTCGCGGCATGACCCTCGACGAGTTCGAAACGTTCGCTGGTGGATTCCGAGAAGCGATGCGCTCGCGCGGTGAAATCACCCTCGATGAAGAAGAGTT
>CAEZUE010000020.1_pt1 | contig 8762 bp, 9 predicted proteins | sample 7264421 | NCBI WGS metagenome assembly CAEZUE01 (sample SAMEA6813822, study PRJEB35770) | uncultured Microbacteriaceae bacterium | biome: Freshwater; feature: Freshwater reservoir; material: water | place: Czech Republic | collected 2016-04-20 | depth 0.5m m | reverse complement strand
TGTCAGAAAGCTTTGCGCAACGCTCGAGCAGACGCGAGTGCAAGTAGAAGACGTCGCCGGGGTACGCCTCGCGGCCTGGCGGACGACGAAGGAGAAGTGACACGGCACGGTAGGCCTCAGCCTGCTTGGAGAGGTCATCGAAAATGATGAGGACGTGCTTGCCGGCATACATCCAGTGCTGGCCGATTGCCGAACCGGTGTAGGGCGCGAGGTACTTGAATCCTGCTGGGTCTGAAGCGGGTGCAGCAACGATTGTCGTGTACTCCATCGCGCCGGCGTCTTCGAGAGCACCCTTCACGGCGGCGATTGTCGAACCCTTCTGACCGATTGCGACGTAGATGCATCGAACCTGCTTGTTGGTGTCTCCCGACTCCCAGTTCGCCTTCTGGTTGATGATCGTGTCGACGGCGATGGCGGTCTTACCCGTCTGTCGGTCGCCGATGATGAGCTGGCGCTGTCCGCGACCAACCGGGATCATGGCGTCGATTGCCTTGATACCCGTCTGTAGCGGTTCGTGAACCGACTTACGCGCCATAACACCGGGAGCCTGGAGCTCGAGGGCGCGACGTCCCTCAGCCTTGATGGCACCGAGTCCGTCGATGGGGTTTCCGAGCGGGTCAACAACGCGACCGAGGTAACCTTCACCGACAGCAACGGAGAGAACCTCACCCGTGCGGGTAACTTCCTGTCCGGCTTCGATTCCGGTGAACTCTCCGAGAACAACGGTTCCGATCTCGTGCTCGTCGAGGTTGAGGGCGAGGCCCAGAGTCCCGTCGGCGAACTTGATGAGTTCGTTGGCCATCACGCCGGGGAGTCCGTCAACGTGTGCAATTCCGTCACCAGCGTCAATGACGTGGCCAACTTCCTTTGCGCTCGTTTTCGACGGCTCGTACGACTTGGCGAAGTCGCCAAGCGCCTTGCGGATGTCGTCCGAGTTGATTTTCACTTCTGCCATGGTTTTTCCCTTTGTGCGGCGAGCTAGCTCGCGAGTTTCGAGGAGAGTTCTGTTAGGCGCGTGCGGATGCTCGCGTCAATGGTGTCGTTTCCGACCTGAATTGTGAAGCCACCGAGAACGTCCTCATCGATGATGTGATCGATGTGGTGAGCTCGGCCGTACCGGGCCGAAAGGACAGATTCGATACGAGTTATTTGTGCTGCGTCGAGAGGTTGTGCCGTTGTTACTGTTGCAACTCCGCGCTTGTTCGCTTCTGCGACGATCGTTTCGGCGTGTGCAAGCAACGTGCGGATTCGACGACCGCGTGGCGCAGAGACAAGGTGGCCGACTATTGCTGTCGTCGCATCGCTCTGACCCTTGAGGACAGACGAGACCAGGGTGATCTTGGCTTCCGCCGAACCCTGCTTCGAGTTGAGCGCGAGTTCGAGCTCTGGGTGTGCGGCAACAGCACGTCCGACGGCAAACAACTCGGCTTCAATCTCCGAATCATCACTCGCAGCGATGACACGAATGCCGACTTCCTCGATCCCGTCGAACATGTCATCTACCGATGACCAGCGCTCGGCAACAATCTTCTTGACGAGTTCGAGTGCGCCCTTGTCAATCTTTCCGAGAACTGAATCGATGAGTGCAGCCTTCGCAGACGCGTCAGCGATTCGGTTTGAGAGAGCACCACGCAACGCCGGCACGGAGCCGAGTGCACGACCGGCAGCCAACAGAGCGACACCAGTCTCGCTGCTCAGTTTGCCGGCCTTCTCGACCGCGGCCTTTGCCGCGGCGAGTGCAACGCGTGATGCACTGCCCATTACTTGCTCTTCTCGTTCTTTTCGATTTCCGCGAGGAATCGATCAACAACGGCAGAGGATGACTTCGAGTCCTTGACCTGCTCGCCAATCACTCGTCCAGCGAGGTCGAGCGCAAGCTGACCAACTTCGGAGCGGAGGGACTGGATTGCTGCAAGGCGTTCCGCTTCGATTTGCTGCTGGGCCTTCGCGGTGATCGCGGCAGCGTCGGCAGAGGCCTGGTCCTTCAGTTCGGCAAGAATGATCGAACCCTCTGCGCGAGCCTTTTCCTTGATGTCGGATGCCTCGGCGCGTGCCTCGGCGAGCAACACGTTGTACTTCTCGAGCGCGTCAGCTGCTTCCTTCTGTGCTGACTCGGCGAGAGCGATTCCGCCTTCGATTTTCTCGGCGCGCGCGTCGAGGGTCTCTTGCATTCGTGGAAGAACGATCCTCCAGAACAGGAAGAGGACGATCGCGAACGGGATGATCGACCAGACGATGTCATAAATCGCCGGAAGGAGGGGGTTAGTCGTGGCCTCAGCCGTTTCCGCCGCCCACACACGTGCGTGCTGCATGTCGAGTCCTTAGAAAGTTGGTTAGGCGAAGATGTAGTAGGTCGCGATGCCGACGAAAGCGAGTGCTTCGGTGAACGCGATACCGATGTACATGAGCGTCGTGAGACGACCCTGCAGTTCGGGCTGGCGAGCAACCGATTCAATCGTCTTTCCGACGACAATGCCCACGCCGATGGCGGGTCCGATTGCGGCGAGGCCGTATCCGACTGTGGCGATGTTTCCCGTGAGTTCTGCGAGAACCATGGTGTTTCCTTCCGTTGTTGACCCGGGTGGGTCAGTTTGTGGTTAGTGCTCTTCCGCCAGCGCGAGCTGAAGGTAGACGGCGGTCAAAAGGGTGAAGACGTATGCCTGAAGTACAGCGACAAGGATTTCGAACAACGAGAACGCGATACCGAACACGAGTGTTCCCGTACCAAAAACATAGCCGAACGCGTTGCCGAAACCGAGGAAAAAGAAATGCGTAGCCGAGAACAGGAGGACGAGCAGCAAGTGGCCGACGATCATGTTCATGAGAAGTCGAAGCGTTAGCGTGACGGGACGCAAAATGAACGTCGAGACGAGCTCGATGGGCGTGACGACAATATAGAAGTACCAGGGCACTCCGGGCGGGAAAAGTGCGTTGCGGAGGAACGCTCCGGGGTGTTTGCGGAGTCCGGCGTAGATAAAGGTCAGGTACGACGTCACCGCGAGAACGAGTGGAATTCCGATAACGGAAGACCCAGCGATGTTGAACCCAGGCACAATTCCCGTGATGTTCAGGAACAGCACGAGGAAGAAGATTGTCGTGAGAATCGGGAGGAAGCGTCGGCCGTCTTTCTTACCGAGCAGGTCTTCGGCGATGTTGACGCGAACGAGGTCGAGGCCCATTTCGATGACGCCTTGGAATCGACCGGGGACGAGTGACATTTTTCTCGTGCCCAACCAGAAGAGAACGACGAGGAGCGTGACCATGATCATGCGGATGATCATGATGCGGTTCATGGCAAACGGGGTGCCCTCGAACAACACAATGTCGGGGAAAAATTCTGAGATGGACGGAGCGTGAAATTCAACGGCTTCGGCAAGAACGAGGCCGGTCAGTCCGTTCAACGCAGTCTCCTTGAATCAGGCGCGGGGAAGAGATGGAAAGTTGCCATCGCTCCTAAGACCCTACCATGTCGACCACAGGGATTCTCGCTCGAGAAACGGCGACGACGTCCGAAATCAGGGCTGCGATGACGGCGAAAATCACGCAGATAAATGCGATGGCCGGATTGATGTCCGCGACGTTCCTGATGATGAAAACGGCGCCGAGGAACAGAACAAACTTGAGGAGCCACGCACCGAGCACTGTCCCGAAGAACACGCCAGAGATGAGCGAGCCGCCGGAGAATTTGAGCCCGAGGGTAATGGACAGGGCGGTGACGCCCATGAAGAGGAACGCGACGGTTGAGCCGAGGAGTGCGCTGAGGACACCGACCCACCCTTCGAGCACAAACCCGACGAGCCCGCCAACAACGGCGATCCCCGCGGTGGCGATAGCTCCGAAAACGACAGAGGTTCGAATCGCCTTGGCTGCGAGGTTCACTGTTGTGGTCATTTCTTTTCCTCCACTGAATCACCGAACAGGTTTATTGGCTTTTTTCTGCCGAGCGGTGCGACCGTCAGAATTGCCGTCACGATAAAGCCGATGACCAGAATCGCGATGGCGACGCGGATCCGCACGAACATGAACATCAGTGTTCCGACCGCTGCCACCGCGGTCCACGCGTAAAGAATGAGCACTGCCTGGAAGTGCGTGTGTCCCATATCGAGGAGCCTGTGGTGGAGGTGTTTGCGGTCGGCCATGAACGGAGACTTGCCATTGATGAGTCGACGCGTTACCGCGAGCCCGAAGTCAACGAGTGGAATGAGGAGCACGGCGAGCGGGATCGCGAGCGGAATGAATGCCGGATAGAACTGTTTCGGGTCGACCGTGGCTGGGTCGATCTGACCCGTCACTGAGATGGTCGAGCCCGCCATGATGAGCCCGATGACGAGCGCCCCCGAGTCCCCCATGAACATTTTGGCCGGGTGCCAGTTGACGGGGAGGAATCCGATGAGTGCTCCGCAGAGCGACGCTGTCAGGAGTGTTGCGAGGTTGAAATAGTTTTGGTGGCCTGGCCCGATGGCGAGGATGTACGAGTAGATGAAGAACACGGTCCCCGCGATGAGCGAAACACCGGCGACCAACCCGTCGAGGCCGTCTATGAAGTTGATGGCGTTCATCACGAGGACGATCGCGAACACCGTGAGGGCGAGAGACATCGTCGGCGACAGCAAAATGATTCCGCCGAACGGAAGACTGACAATCTGAATCCCCGACCACGCCATGACACCGGCGGCAAGGATCTGGGCGCCGAGTTTGATGAGCCAGTCAAGGTCATAGAGGTCGTCGAGAATTCCGACAACTGCCATGAGGGAAATCGCTACGCACATCCCGAGGACGGGAATGGGGTCGACAAACACCCGATCAAATGCTGGAAGAGCTGATGCTAAAGCAAAAGCCGCACCAACCCCGAGGACAATCGCGACGCCACCGAGTCTCGGTGTCGGAGTGGTGTGAACATCTCGCTCACGAATCCCTGGGTAGATCCGAAAACGCTTGCTGAGTTTGAGCATTGCGAGGGACGCACCGAAACTGACGAGAGCTGAGATGAGTCCGACGAGAATGTAATTCACTCGGCATCCTCGGCAATCGACCCCAGTAGCTCACGAATCGCTTCGCGGGGAATGACACCGTCGCGCAGGATTCGAACAGGCTTGCCTTCAAGAGTCGGTGTGCAGTCGACGATGGTTGAACCGCTTCGGCTCTCGGATGCTGTCCCCCCGTCGAGGTAGACCTCGACTGAGTCACCCAGTTGCGCGAGCGCCTCGGCTGCGGTGAGAGCGGCGGGCTGCCCGGTGAGGTTCGCGCTCGAGACCGCGAGCGGACCGGTTTCGCTCAAGAGCTCTCTGGCGATGTCATTCGCCGGCATGCGGACCGCGACGGTTCCGCCCGTGTCGCCGAGGTCCCACTGGAGCGTGGCTCGCGCTGGAACCACGATGGTCAATCCGCCTGGCCAAAACTCGCGAACGAGAGCGGTCATTTCGTCTGTCACGGTTTCAGCGAGAGCAGACAGCGTTGGAATGCCATCGATAAGAACGGGCGGAGGCGATTGGCGCCCTCGGCCTTTTGCATCGAGCAACGCCTGCACCGCTTTGGGGTTGAAGGCGTCGGCCGCGATTCCGTAGACAGTGTCAGTAGGGACGACAACGAGCTGACCGCGGCCGATGGCCATGCGAGCCATGCGGAGTCCGGTCAGCGCTTCTTTCGTGTCGAGGCACGAGTACGTCGTTCCCATCTCGCACAGTTTAGCCATCACCGCTTAGAGCGTTGCCGTGAGAGCCCGTTCTCGCTGAAGAAGGTCAAGGTGAGTGACGGGGGAACGGAATCCGTGTTCGAGGGCGATTGCTCTGACGGCTTCGCCCTGCCCGTCGCCGTGTTCGAGGACGAGAACTCCACCCGAGCGCAAGAGTCGCGCTGCCGCACCGACGAATGAACGAATGTCCCGCAATCCGTCGTCTCCGCCGAACAGTGCCGTCTCCGGATCGAACCCGAGAACTTCTGGATCCTGTGGTCGTTCGGCGTCGGGAATGTATGGCGGGTTGGTCACGACAACATCGACAGTTCCGTCGAGTTCCGAAAGCGCCGACTCGGCGTCCCCCGCGACGAGTGTCACTCGGCCGTCACCCAACGACTCGATGTTCTTCCGAGCCCACTCGAGCGCTGGTTCGAATCTCTCAACCGCAAAGACTCGCGAGTAAGGGACTTCCGTCGCGAGTGCGAGAGCCAGCGCGCCGGTCCCTGTTCCGAGGTCGACAGCGATCGGCGACGGGTTCGGCACTTGCCGAAGCGCATCAATCGCCCATTCGGCGACGAGTTCGGTTTCAGGGCGTGGGACAAGAACACCGGGTCCGACGTTGAGCACAAGGTAGCGGAACGGTGCCTGACCCGTGATGTGTTGCAGCGGTTCGCGCGATTCGCGGCGGGCAACGAGAGTTGCGAGACGGTCAACCACAGCGTCGTCAAGCTCAGCACCCATAAACGCCTTGGCCGACACTTCACCGCGCGTCCACCCCGTGACAAATCCCACGAGCAGTTCAGCGTCGGCTAGAGCAGAAACTATCCCAGCTCGCGCAAACCGGTCAGCTGCGTCGGTGACGAGCTGATCGACTGAGTTCACGGCTTGTCCGCGAGTGCGGCAAGCCTCGCTTCTTCATCGACCTGAATGCACGAATCGATCATGGTGTCGAGCGCGCCGTTCATCACCTGGTCGAGGTTGTATGCCTTGAAACCCGTGCGGTGATCGGCGATGCGGTTCTCTGGGAAGTTGTAGGTTCGAATTCGCTCAGAGCGGTCCATCCCGCGAATCTGGCTCTTTCGAGCGTCAGACGCGATGGCATCGAGTTCTTCCTGCTGCTTCGCGAGAAGTCGCGCGCGAAGCACGCGCATCGCCGATTCTTTGTTCTGAATCTGGCTCTTCTCGTTTTGGCACGACACGACGATTCCGGAAGGCACGTGCGTGATTCGCACAGCGGAGTCTGTCGTGTTGACCGACTGTCCGCCCGGTCCGCCCGATCGGAACACATCGATTCGCAAATCGTTGGGGTGAATCTCGACCTCTTCGGGGGCATCGACTTCGGGGAACACGAGCACACCCGTCGTCGAGGTGTGAATTCGTCCCTGGGTCTCGGTCGCTGGCACGCGCTGAACGCGGTGAACGCCGCCCTCGTACTTGAGCCGTGCCCACGCTCCGTTGGCGGGGTCGGTCGAGTTGGACTTGATAGCAACTTGAACGTCCTTGAGGCCGCCCATATCGCTGTCGGTGCGGTCGATGACCTCGACCCGCCAACCGCGAGAATCTGCGTAGTGGCTGTACATGCGAAGAAGATCTGCTGCGAAGAGCGCCGATTCCTCGCCACCTTCACCGCCCTTGATTTCCATGATGACATCGCGGCCGTCGTCTGGGTCGCGAGGGATCAACAGGCGTCGGAGTTTCTCCTGAAGTTCGGCTATCGATGTTTCGAGTGCCGGAATTTCCTCAGCGAATGCAGGGTCGTCGGCCGCTAGCTCTTTCGCTGCTGCGAGGTCGTCGCTCGACGCAACCAGTTGCTCGTGAGTCGTCACAATCGCATTGAGTTCTGCGTAACGCCGATTCAACTTCTTCGCGCGCGCGGGGTCGGTGTGAAGCGACGACTCGGCGAGATCGAGTTGCAACTGGGCGTGTTCGGCGATGAGACCCTCAATGGACGGGAACATGACTGCCCTTAGAGAGTGACGACGCCAGTGGCGATGTCGAGCAACTCTTCACGAATTGCTCCGGGGAAACCGTCAGTGCGGTTGTCCACCGTGGCGATGACGGTGAGTGACCCGCCAGCCTCGAGTGCGCGACCGGCTCCAAAGAGGCGCTTCGTCGCTGCGAAAACAGCTGAGTCGACGCTTCCTTCACCAATCGGGCGTGCACCCTGAATGACGGCGAGCTGGTTCTTTGCGACACGCGTGAGCGAATCGATGAGAACGACAACGTGGTGGCCCTTCTCGACGAGACGCTTTGCGCGGGCAATCGCGAGTTCGGCGACGGTGACGTGCTCATCCGAGTGACGGTCGTAGGACGACGCGCTCACCTCGCCACGAACTCCGCGGCCGAGGGCGGTGACATCTTCCGGCTGTCCCTCTGACACGACGACCATGAGGTGTGCGTCAGATGCGCTCGCCGAGATCTCAGCTGCGAGGTCGCGAATGACACCAGTGCGGTTGCTTCCGGCAGGGGCGTCTACGAGGATGCGATCGCCCTTCTTGACTGAATCGAAACGACCTTTGAGTCCGAGGCCCTCGGTTGCGTGAATCGGTGTGAGGTCGGAAAACTCGTCGCGAGTTGTGGCTTCGTCTGGGATTGCGCCGTTGACGAAATCAATCGTCGCGAGGGCGTTGTACTTCTGACGGTTCTGGAAGTCGTTGTCGCGTGGCTGGCGAATTGCACCGACGATCGCGTCACCGCGTCGAAGGTTGTACTTCTTGACCTGGCCGAGCGCAACGTAAATGTCTGCTGGGCTTGCGAGGTAGCCCGAGGTACGGACGAACGCGTAGTTGTCGAGAATGTCGAGGATTCCCGCGACGGGAATGAGAACGTCGTCATCGGAGACGCTGTCGAAGTCATCGTCACGGCGAGTTCCGCGCTTGCGGTTTCGCTGGCGTCCACGGCTGCCGTCTGAAGGGGCATCGTCGTTTGAGTCTGTCGAGTCGCCAGCGGATTCAGCCGCATCGGTCGAGTCGCCTTCCGCTGCAGCGGTGTCTTTTGCACCACGGCCACGTCCGCGACCGCGTCCACGACCGCGAGCGCCATCTGCTGGTGCCTCGGCGGTGTCTGTCGAGTCTGCGGCCGCTGCCGT
>CAEZUE010000019.1_pt1 | contig 9463 bp, 7 predicted proteins | sample 7264421 | NCBI WGS metagenome assembly CAEZUE01 (sample SAMEA6813822, study PRJEB35770) | uncultured Microbacteriaceae bacterium | biome: Freshwater; feature: Freshwater reservoir; material: water | place: Czech Republic | collected 2016-04-20 | depth 0.5m m | reverse complement strand
TCGGCTGTGATGTCGTGCGAATAGCGAACGTTGTTCGCCAAGGCGAGGAAATCCTGCCCGAGAGGCTCGTCTCCCGCAATGGGAACAGCTCTGAGCAACGCTTGCGTTTCCCACACATCACTCCACCCCTCGTAATAAGCTGCGTAGGCATCGAGTGATCGCACAATTGGCCCGTTCTTTCCCTCCGGCCGAAGCCCAGCATCCAGGTCAAGGGGAAATCGCACGTCCTCCGTCAAGCGAAGGATGTTCTTGACGACTTTTTCCGCCGTCTTGTGTGCGTTCTCGCCAGCACCCGTGTCTCTAAACACCCACAGAATGTCAGCGTCGGAAGAGAAGCCCAACTCGTCACCCCCGTACCTACCCATTGCGACAACGCAGAAGTCGATGCCGGCAGCGTCCCTTCGTGCGAGGGAGACGGCAACATTGAGGGTCGCTGTTGTCACATCGCTCAATCCCCGGGCAAGGGCTTCGAAATGCGTTACTCCCAACACTGCGCCGAGCGACAATCGAAGTAACTCTCGTCTCCGTGCATGTCGGATCGTCTTCGCGGCATCGTCGACGGCGCTGTGACGCACATCAATCGCTCCGAACTCGACACTCAATTCGCTCAGGGTTCGCGGGGTAAGCAAATCATCGTCATCGAGCCACGCGACGGCGTCCGGAACAATCTCAAACAGCTGCGAACAGTAAGACGAAACGGAAAGGACTCTGCTCAATCGTTGAGCAGCACCAGCTGAGTCTCTGAGCAGTCTCAAATACCAGTGAGTGTCGTTAAGCGATTCACTGATTCTCCTGAAGGACGCCAGCGCGCGGTCTGGGTCGGTCCCCTCAGACATCCACTTGAGCAACACCGGCAAAAGATTTTTGTGCATTGTTGCTGTGCGACTGATTCCGTTTGTCAACGCCGCGATGTGACGCATCCCGTTGACGGGATCCGTAAATCCCGTCGCAGCGAGACGCGCCTCTGCCTGTTCGCTTGTCAGTGCCACTGTGTTCTCTGGCAGCGAGGCCACCGCACCGAGAAGCGGTCGGTAGAAGATTGCTTCGTGGAGTGCTCGCACGGACAGCTTTGTTGCCGTCCACCAGTCGGCAAGTCCTTCAGCCGAATCTGCTAGTCCGCTGCCCCGTGCCAGGATTCGACGCGCGTCATCGTCACGAGGCATTAAGTGAGTGCGGCGAAGGTTGAGCAACTGAACCCGGTGCTCGAGAACTCGAAGGGCTCGATACGCGTCACCAAACTTCTGCGCATCACCGCGGCCAACGTACCCCGCGTCGGCAAGCCTCTGGAGACTCGTCAGAGTGTCTCTCGACCTCACGGTGGCGTCATCCTTACCGTGAACCAACTGCAGTAACTGAACGGTGAACTCGATGTCCCTGAGCCCACCGGGACCGAGTTTGATTTGGCTGTCCCTGTCGGCCTCTGGGATGTTGTCTGTCACACGTTCGCGCATACGTTGCACCGACTCGACGAACCCTGGGCGGCTCGAACTCGTCCAGACGAACTGCTCCATGGCCTCACGGTAGCGATTTCCCAGTTCACGATCCCCCGCCATTGGTCGTGACTTGAGGAGCGCTTGGAATTCCCAGTTTTCAGCCCATCGCTCGTAATAGGCGATGTGCGAGTCGAGTGATCGGACCAGAACGCCCTTCGCCCCCTCGGGCCGCAAGTTCGCATCAAGTTCCCACAACGGCGGTTCGAGACTGGGTTCGTTGAGAATGGCAATTGTGGCACGAGCGATTTTCGTCGCGACCTCGACGCCAACATTGTCCTCAATTGTGTCTGATTCACACACAAAAATGACGTCAACGTCTGAAAGATAGTTGAGTTCGCGGGCACCTGTTTTACCCATCGCGATGACCGTCAGTCGAACCCGATCAGACACATCGGGTTGCGTAGCGAGGTTTGCTCGAGCCACGTCGACCGCAACGTCCACCGTTGCATCGGCGAGATCCGCGAGGGCTTCGCCGACCCGATTAACCGATTCGACAGCGCTCGGCTGCATGAGATCCCACGCTGCGACGGTGATGAGCAACTCGCGGTACGCGTGACGTAATTCGTCGGCGGTGCGAATACCGCGCGAACGCAGCTCCGCTCGGTATTCATCTGCTGTCGGCAATGAATCAGGGGCAAGCGCGCGCACGAAGGACTGGGGCGACCGAAGCACAAACTCCGCCAACCCATCGCTCGCACCGAGGACTCGAATCAACCCGTCCCTGAGGCGGGAATCAGAATCGACTAGAGCTTTAGCGACTGCGCCTTCGTCAATGTCTGCAAGTCGCGCCAGCCACGCGATCGACTTATCTGGACTTGCAGCGAAGCAAAACCAACCCGGCTCCCAACTTCGTGCGGTGAGAATCTCGCGCGCATCGCCGAGGTTGACAAAACCGAACTGCGCGAGAGCGTGAAGGCCGGGTTGTCTCGCCATCAACTAGATCTGGCGGAAGTTGGATTCCAACTCCCACGGCGTCACTTGCTGGCGGTAAGCGGCCCACTCAGCGAGCTTGTTGCGAATGAAGAAGTTGAACACTTGCTCACCGAGCGTCTCCGCGACGAGTTCGCTCTCTTCCATGATGGCGAGTGCGCGATGCAGGCTTTCAGGTAGAGGCTGGTAGCCGAGTGCGCGCCGTTCCGTTGCGCTGAGTGCAGCGATGTCACCCTCAGCTTCTGCGGGAAGCTCGTATCCCTGGTCAATACCTTTGAGTCCGGCTGCAAGCAGTAGTGAGTATGCAAGATATGGGTTTGCTGCGGCGTCGAGACCACGGTATTCGATTCGGACGGACTGTTCCTTACCTGGCTTGTAGTTAGGAACGCGAATGAGTGCAGACGTGTTGTTGTGACCCCACGTGATGAACGGTGGTGCTTCTCCGCCTCCCCAGAGTCGCTTGTACGAGTTAACAAATTGGTTCGTGACAGCAGTGATCTCAGGCGCGTGCGTGAGGATTCCCGCCATGAACTGTCGAGCAGTCGTTGACAGGTTGTGGGGCTTGCTGGGGTCGAAGAACGCGTTGGTGTCACCTTCGAACAGTGACATGTGTGTGTGCATCCCTGAACCCGGTTGGTTTGAGAGTGGCTTCGGCATGAACGTCGCGTACACGCCCTGCTCGATTGCGACCTCTTTGATAACCGTCCGGAAAGTCTGGATGTTGTCAGCCGTCGTCAATGCGTCGGCGTATCGAAGATCGATTTCGTTTTGCCCTGGACCGGCTTCGTGATGACTGAACTCGACCGAAATCCCCAGGTCTTCAAGGTGCCTCACGGCGTTGCGGCGAAAATCGTGGGCTGTTCCACCCGGGACGTTATCGAAATACCCCGCTTCGTCAACGGGAACGAGTTTGGTCACGTCCTTTGATTCAAAGAGGTAGAACTCAATCTCGGGGTGCGTGTAAAAGGTGAAGCCAAGGTTTGCCGCCTTTTCGAGAGTGCGGCGGAGAACATAGCGAGGGTCGGTTGCGGCCGGGGCACCGTCCGGGGTGGTGATGTCACAAAACATTCGAGCGGTCGGGTCGACCTGCCCGCGCCACGGGAGAACCTGAAACGTTGTGGGGTCCGGATGGAGCAAGACATCGGCTTCATAGACGCGCGTGAGCCCCTCAATTGACGAACCATCAACACCGAGACCTTCGGCGAACGCTCCCTCAACCTCTGCTGGTGCAACCGCAACATTCTTGAGTGTTCCCGAGACGTCAGTGAACCACAAACGAACGAATTTGACTCCGCGTTCTTCGATGGTGCGGAGCACGAACTCCTGCTGCTTCTCCATGTGACTCCTCGAGGTTTCCCGTCACTACTAGGCTACTAAGTATGTCGCGGATTCGTTTCGCTCTCGCTCAAATAAACCCCATCGTGGGTGACATTGCGGGAAACGCTCGACTCATCATCGATGCAGTCTCCGAGGCGAGCGAGAACTCTGCGTCGGTCGTTGCTTTCCCCGAAATGGCGTTGACGGGCTATCCCATCGAAGATCTGGCATTCAACCTCGATTTTGTGCGGGAATCGATGAGTGGCGTTGACGAACTTGCACGCACACTTCGCACCAAAGGGTTGGGCGATATCGCCGTTGTTGTCGGGTACATCCGTGAATCAGACGAAACGTCACACGGTGGAGCAATCGCCCACAATTCGCTCGCCGTGCTGTTTGAGGGTGACGTCGTCGAGATCTACGACAAGCAACACCTGCCGAACTATTCAGTGTTTGACGAACAGCGAGTCTTTAACCCTGGAAAAACCGACTCTGTGGTGACTGTCGGTGGGGTCACAACTGGCCTACTCATTTGTGAAGACTTGTGGCGTGACGATGGACCGACTGCGCGAATGGCAAGCCTAGAAACCGATGTTGTACTCGTTATCAACGCTTCGCCCTACGAACGCACAAAAGACGACATGCGAATGCCACTGATGGCTCGTCGCGCCATCGAGTTCGGATCACCGCTGCTCTACGTCAACCTCGTCGGTGGCCAGGACGACCTCGTATTTGACGGGGATTCCGCCGTTACTAGCGCATCAGGTGAACTCATCTCGCGAGCCCCGAGATTTGCGCCGAGCATCCTTTACACGGACGTTGACGGCACATCAAATCAGGCTGGCCTTGCTGTCAGGACGCATGACCTCGCGTCGGGTGTGGAGGTTGGCGATCTCCGCGACAACGACGAACGTGATGACGTGTGGGATGCGCTTGTCCTCGGACTTCGCGACTACGCCCTCAAAAACGGGTTCCCCGGCATCGTGCTCGGTTTGTCTGGCGGCATCGACAGCGCTGTGTGTGCCGTTCTCGCTGCTGATGCCGTTGGCGCGGCCAACGTATTGGGTGTCTCGATGCCAAGCAAGTGGTCGAGCGAGCACTCCAAGTCTGACGCACTGCAGCTCGCTGAGAACATCGGGTGCGCGTACGTCGTGGAACCCATTGCACCTCTCGTTGACCCCCTGGAGTCGCAGCTTGAACTCACAGGCCTTGCCGCCGAAAATGTTCAAGCACGAATCCGAGGTGTAATTCTCATGGCCAAATCAAATCAGAGCGGCCACCTGGTGCTCACCACGGGCAACAAGAGCGAAGTCGCTGTTGGATACTCGACGATGTACGGAGATACCGTAGGCGGGTTCGCTCCCCTCAAGGATGTCCCCAAAACTCTCGTGTGGGCACTCGCGGAGAGACGAAATGAGCGCGCCCGACGTCGCGGCGAGACTCCACCGATTCCCCAACAGTCCATCTCGAAGCCGCCGAGCGCCGAGCTGCGACCGGACCAAACAGATCAGGACAGCCTTCCCGACTACGCAACTCTCGATGCAATTCTGGAGCTTCTCATTGACGAGCGTCAGACTGTCGCCGGGATTGTGAATGCGGGCTACGACCTAGATGTCGTGTCTCGGGTAGCACATCTCGTGAGGATTAGCGAGTGGAAGCGGCGCCAGGGAGCAATCGGCCCGCGCATTTCCTCCATGGCGTTTGGCAGAGAGCGCCGCCTTCCCATCACCGTGCGTCGAACTTCGCTCTAGGCTGAAGAAGTGACCGATTCACCTGTCAAGCGCGTGCGCACACGCCACTTCGATAGCGCCAAGAAGTCTGGGCACGTCATTACCGGCTTGACCTCGTATGACTTTCTAACGGCCACGATCTTCGATAATGCGGGGGTCGACTTTCTTCTCGTTGGCGACAGCGCAGCCAACACGGTTTTTGGGTACGACTCGACGGTTCCCGTGACGGTCGACGAACTCATACCCCTCGCTCGCGGAGTTGTCGCTGGTGCTACGCGTGCGCTCGTCGTCGCTGATCTTCCGTTTGGCTCCTACGAAAGCAACGCTGATCAAGCTTTATCAACGGCAACTCGATTCATGAAGGAATCCGGTGTTCACGCCGTCAAGCTCGAAGGCGGTCAACGGGTTGCCGCTCAGATTTCTCGAATTACGGGCGCTGGAATACCCGTGATGGCCCACATTGGCTTCACTCCACAAAGTGAGCACGGACTGGGCGGTCATGTAGTCCAGGGTCGAGGTGACTCTGGAAAGGCGCTCATCGCTGACGGAGTCGCTGTTCAGGAAGCCGGAGCATTCGCGGTGGTCGTAGAAATGGTTCCGACTGATGTCGCCACGGAACTAGCGTCCCTGTTGACAATCCCCGTGATTGGAATTGGGGCCGGAAACGGCGTCGACGGTCAAGTCCTCGTGTGGACTGACCTCGCTGGTCTGTCGGACGGCCGAGTCCCGACGTTCGTCAAGCAATATGCCAACCTCCGCGCTGTTCTCGGCGATGCTGTCGAGAAGTGGCAATCGGAGGTACGCCGTCGAGAGTTCCCCGACGCGTCACACTCGTTCGACGGCTAATCGTTCTCTGATTCTTCGTCGTCCTGCCACTGGCGGGACCGTTCCCGCGCGATTTCCGGGGCTCGCTCCGCTTCCTCTCGTGTCGCAAACGGTCCGTCTCGATCGCTCCCGAGGGATTGCTGGCCTTCCTCAACAGTTTCTGTCTTGTGGTTGTACCACCATGCCATCGCAACCTCCTCATCGGTAGACTGTTAATTATCCGCCCGAAAACGACTGCTGGAGACCCAATGACGCGCACGATTGGCATCGACATCGGTGGTACCGGCATTAAGGCAGCACTCGTCGACGTCGACAGCGGCGAACTTGTGTCAGAGAAAATCAAGGTCGGAACCCCGGAAGGCGCGAAGCCGGCAGATGTTGCCGCGGTCGTTGCTCAACTTGTTGAACAACTGGATCCTCACGGCTCACTGCCGATCGGTGCGTGTTTCCCCGCCGTGATCATTGACGAAGTGGCGCGTTCGGCGGCCAACGTTGACAAGTCGTGGATTGGAACGAACGTCGGCGAGCTGTTCGAGCGAGCAACGGGCAGGCTTGTGCACGTCGTCAATGACGCCGACGCAGCCGGTGTTGCCGAGGTCCGCTTCGGCGCCGCAAAAGGCGTATCAGGGCTCGTTCTCGTTACAACTCTCGGAACCGGAATCGGCAGTGCGTTGATTTACAACGGAATGCTCATCCCCAACTCCGAATTGGGCCACATCAACCTTCCCGGTTCGCGTTGGCAGACGGCGGAGAAACGCGCAGCCAACTCAGCTCGACTTCGCCGACGCCTGTCGTGGACCCGCTGGGCCGAGCGCTTGCAGGTGTATTACTCGACCCTCGAAATGCTCTTCTCGCCTCAACTGTTCGTAGTCGGTGGAGGTGTGTCGAAGGACTACGCGGAGTTCTTGCCGCTGCTCGAACTCACCACCCCCATCGTCCCGGCGATGCATTTCAACAATGCGGGAATCCTCGGTGCAGCTGCACTTGCGCCATTTTCGCACAACAAGTAGTTGAGGGGCCGGCCGATACGCCGGGTTCTGTCGTGGACGGTCATCTATCTCGACGGCGCGTTGCCGCGCCGTTCTAGCAACCTACCCGATGCCTCGGCGAGCAGCGTCAACGGCATCTGCATGGTCTTGCTCCGGACGAGGTTTACCTAGCCGGCCAAGTCACCTTGACCGCTGGTGGTCTCTTACACCACCGTTTCACCCTTACCCTTGCGGGCGGTCTATTTTCTGTGGCACTGTCTCGCGGATTACTCCGGGTGGGTGTTACCCACCATCCTGCTCTGTGGAGCCCGGACGTTCCTCGGCACCTTTCGGTGACGCGACCGCCTGGCCGACCCTCTCGTTGTCAATGCTAGTGATTACTCAAACGATTCGCGACGGTCCATTGATCGGTTGGCAACAGCGTCAGCTCGTGAGTTGAACTCACGGGCAATCCATTCCCAGGTAACCGGCACTCCGGCGATTAATGAATTGGCCTCCAGCGCCAGCTCGCGCATATCGGGATGCTTGATCTTCCATCGACCAGCCATTTGTTCAACGACAAGCTTTGAATCCATCTTCACGTGGATTGAGGCGGCCGGATCGATTGTTCGTGCACGCCGAAGCCCCGCAACGAGTCCAGAGTACTCGGCGACGTTATTCGTTGCGATTCCCACGAAAACGGCGACCTCCGCGAGGATTTCCCCCGTGATGCCATCAATGACGACCGCTCCCCCGGCGGCGACTCCTGGATTCCCCCTGGAGCCTCCGTCAGCTTCGACGATCAGGGTTCTCACAGGCCCGATTCTGCCGTCCGAATGAGAATCGCGTTCGAATCTGGACACATCAGGACCTCAAACGGGTCAGCGTTTTTCACAACGTCAAGCTGGTACGGCGTGAGTTCGACACCGCTCGCTGTTGAAATGCCTCGCGTGAGAAGCGAAGCGCCTACCCCGTATCGCTCGCGCTGGCGCTCGTAGAGCTCAACGAGTTCAACCGGCAACTCGGCGATGAGGCGTGCTCTGTCACTCTCCACCGCAGCAATGCGGGTGGTTTTTGCGTCAATCTCCGAGCGCAGTTTCGCCTGCGTTTCACTTCGACGCTCGTGAAACGCATCGCGCTCCGTCATTAGCCGCTCGCGGTCGGCGGTGGCAGCCTTCCAGCGTTCCAGAATCTCACCCTGTTGTTCTTTGAGCATTTCGATCCTGCGTTCGAGCGACGAAATCTCCGATTCCAGTGCGACGAGTTCTTTCGTGTCGCTCGACGCCGCCTCGCGCTCCCTGTCGCGCACGATGCGAGCGTGAGCAACCTCGATGTCAGCCGTTACGTGCTCTTTTTCGCGAGTCACGTCGTCGACTCGATCCGCCGCGTTTTCCGCTTCTCGAACGAGCTGGTGGTAAGCGTCGTCCGACTCGAGTGCGTCGACCTCATTGCTCAATTCACTGATGCGTCGTCGTGCCACGATCATCTCAGTGTCCATGTCTTTGACATCGAGGAGCCGCGCCTGGATGTCCGGACTCACCGACAACCCGGTCACTGGACTACCACAAAGTTCCACGGGTCTGTGTTTATGTCAGACACCGTGATCGACAACTCTGGACACGAGTTTCGCAGTTCCCCTGCCGCAACCTCGAGCCACAACCATTCAGCAGCCCAGTGAGATACATCGATCACGGCTGTGTCACGTGAGAGTCGCGAACTTTCGCGGAACTCGGACACGGGGTGGTGCCGAAGATCGGACGTGACGTAGACATCGCTCGCTCGAACGAGCGGGTGTGAGAGTAACGAATCGCCTGCGCCAGCACACAACGAAACGGTCGTGACACGCCGTTCGAAATCACCAGACACTCGAACGCCTCCGGCCGTCGCGGGAAGGACTGCAGCCACCTTTTTCGCAAAGGTTCCGAGCGATTGCTCTGGAATGTCTCCCGCAAAGCCAATCCCACCGCCATGTGGATGGGCAGCGATCGGTTCACCACCGTTCAGGCCGAGCGCTGCTGCGAGCGTCGCACTCGTTCCCGACTCGACTCGGTCACCGTTTGTATGCACGGTGAGCAGGGCGCAATCGGCGCGAATCAATCGCGCAATCAGCTCCCCCTTGTAGGTCTCTTCAGACACCGTGTCAACTCCGCGGAGCAACAACGGGTGGTGTGAAACAACGAGGTCAAACCCCAATTCGATT
>CAEZUE010000018.1_pt1 | contig 9482 bp, 10 predicted proteins | sample 7264421 | NCBI WGS metagenome assembly CAEZUE01 (sample SAMEA6813822, study PRJEB35770) | uncultured Microbacteriaceae bacterium | biome: Freshwater; feature: Freshwater reservoir; material: water | place: Czech Republic | collected 2016-04-20 | depth 0.5m m | reverse complement strand
GGGCCGGGGAACTTGTGCGTTAATTTGCGGCCGTTTGCGGGCTTATGCGCGGGGGAGTTTGTGCCGCGATCTGACTCGAAAAACTCGAGTGAAAACAATTCCGTAGTCCACGTAGCGTCCACGCGTGGACGGGCATCTCCCTAGAGCCCTGTATTTACTCGGGTTTAGGCGTGTTGGCCCACTGCCTCTTAATCAGTGGGTTCCGGGTTCAAGTCCCGGGGGGTGTACGAGAAACCCGGGCCTCCACGCTCGGGTTTTTCCTTTTTCGTCAAGTGCAAGTTCTGTAGTTAGCCCGCGAGCGCTTTGCCAAGCCAACCCCTGGCTTGTGTCAGGTAGTCCTTGGACAGTTGGGTCTCAGGAGCTAGTCCTTGAAATGAATGCGGAGCGCCCGAAACAACGTCTAACTGGCACGGTACACCGGCTGCATTCAATCTGTTCGCATAGGTCTTGCATTCGTCGTTAAACAGTTCGACGTCCCCAACACCAATCCAGGATTTGGGTAGCCCGCGAAGATTCGCACGTCGTGCTGGAGCGGCATACTCAGTAACGTCGTCAGTTCCATATCGTGCGCCCAAATACGACTTCCACCCAGCAACGTTCAATGTGTTACTCCAGACAAAATGATTCGCCTCGTCCAGGGACCGATCGAGAGCAGTTCTGTCGTCGAGCATCGGGCAAAACAGCCATTGAGCGACGGGCTGGATGCCCCCTTCGTCGTGGATTCCAAGTACCAAACCAGCGGCAAGACCACCGCCGGCGCTTTCACCACCAATCGCGAGTCGCGTTATATCGATACCTCGCGCAGAGGCATTGTCAATCACCCAACCCCACGCGGCACGACAGTCATCGAGGGCTGCAGGTGCGGGATTTTCAGGTGCGAGCCTGTAGCGCGGCGAGACGATAACGATGTCGAGTTCGGCGGCCGTCGCCGCCAAAAACCGATCGTCTTGCGCAGGAGAGCCAATCATCATTCCGCCACCGTGAATGTATAGCAGCGCCGCTCGAGTCTTCGCCTCGGAAGGCGTGTAAATTCGCAGTTTTTGTCCGGCCGGCGTCGTGACCTGCTCGATTGTCACACCACCTAGATCCGTGGCGCGAGGCAACAGCAAAGGCAGCAATAAGCGAGTGATTGAACGACCAAAGCCTGATGTCAAGGGGAGTTTCGGGAACGATTCCGTTGCCTTACGCAGGTCCGGGTGGATGAGGTTGATGTCCATGGATTTTCCCTTGCTCAATCGACGATGAATGATTCCCTCACGCTAGCACTGCACCTCGGAGGACACGAACACGGGTTGGCGCGACCACAAATCCGAACTGTGAGTGCCAACGCCGTGACACAATGGCGATGTGGTTCCACTCGACACACTGTTGCCGTTCATCGCGTTTTCACTGGTGATTATCGCGATTCCCGGTCCTTCGGTGATGTTCGCGATATCCCGGGCTCTCGTGCTCGGCAGGCGCGGTGCCGTGATCACCGTAGTGGGGAACGGCATCGGCGTTTTTGTGCAAGCAGTTGCTGTGTCTGTCGGGCTAGGAATCCTTATCGAATCAAACGACACACTCATGACGGTGATCCGCCTAGCTGGGGCTGGTTTCCTGATTTACCTCGGGATTAATTCGCTGCGGCATCGACGCGACGGAATCGACAACGGCGATGCTGTCAGCGCGCCGCAGTCAAAGCACCTCCTGAGGGAATCAATCATTGTCGGAATGTCAAACCCAAAGACCATCGTGTTCTTCTCCGCGATTTTCCCGCAGTTCGTTGATCCGTCTCGCGGGCCGATCGTGTTGCAGATGTTGATCCTCAGCGTCGTGTTTGTCATCTTCGGAATCTCTGGGGACGCAATCTACGCGCTCTCGGCCGGTGCAGCCCGCGACTGGTTCGCCCAGTCACCGCAGCGAATCGTCACCATCCGGGTAATCGGGGCAACCCTCATTCTCGGGCTCGGTGTCACAACAGCGTTACTGCCGTAACGGCGGATTTTCGGTAACATAGGGAACGCGGCATAACCGCTACAACCAATGGAGGAGTTACTCGAATGGCAAAGTTTAGTTTTAGCAAACTGTTCTCGAACGCGTCGAAAGATGTGCAAGAAAAGGCAGAAGATGTCATGGAAGCGGCGCAGAAAATTGCGGCCGAAGCCCAGAAAGATGCAGCAGTTATTGCGAAGAAGGTTGAGCGCGGCGCTGCCAAGACTGTCAAGACGGTCAAGAAGCAAGCCAACTCGGCTGTTAAGACCGTGAAGAAGGAAGCAGGCGTTGTTGCCAAGAAGGCAACGAAGGTCGCCAAGGTTGCCGGCAAGGAAGCGTCGGCTCTTGCCAAGACGGTTCAGAAGGAAGCAACGGCAGCCGGTTCAGCAGTCGCGAAGCGTGCAACGGCAGCCGCGAAGACCGTGTCGGCCGCAGTGTCGCCCAAGGTTTCCGCCGCCTCAAGCGTTGCAGAGCTTCGTGCAGCAGCTAAGGCGAAAGGTCTCAAGGGCTATGCAGCGATGACCAAGCCTCAGCTCGTCAAGGCACTCAAGCTCAAGTAACCAGTCGGTTATTGATCAGCGCCAATCCTTCGGGGTTGGCGCTGTGTCATTAATACTCGTCGAGCTCGTCGTTGGCATCGGGGTCGTTGATTGTCGCGATCACGGCAATGAGGCTCAACACCCACGACGCCCACAGAAGAATGAGCTTCCAATCGCGCTTGCCCGTCATCGTCGTCTTGATGAGCCCAAAAACGGAAAAGAGCACGCTGATGAACGTTCCGTTCATGAGAAACTTTTTCACCGTCTGAACCTCCCTGTTTTCGACTTTACCCGAACCTGCGTTATGCCACGAGGCAAAGGCATTTGTAGACTTGAGTCATGAGCGAAATCGACCGCAAACCCCGTTCGCGTGTAGTCACCGACGGCATTGAAGCATCCACGTCTCGAGGCATGCTGCGCGCGGTCGGTATGGGCGACGAGGATTGGGACAAACCCCAAATCGGTGTCGCTAGCTCGTGGAACGAAATCACGCCGTGCAACCTGTCACTCGGCCGTCTCGCTCAAGCAGCGAAAGAGGGCGTGCACCGCGGAGGCGGTTACCCGTTGCAGTTCGGAACCATTTCCGTTTCAGACGGAATCTCGATGGGTCACGAAGGAATGCATTTTTCACTCGTTTCGCGCGAAGTGATTGCCGACTCGGTTGAAACAGTTGTGCAAGCAGAACGGCTCGACGGGACTGTCCTTCTCGCGGGTTGCGACAAGTCAATCCCCGGAATGCTCATGGCAGCAGCGCGTCTTGACCTCGCGAGTGCGTTCCTGTACGCCGGTTCGATTGCTCCCGGTTGGGTGAAGCTTTCTGACGGAACGGAAAAAGACATCACCATCATCGACTCGTTCGAGGCAGTCGGCGCAGTCAAGGCAGGAAAAATGAGCGAGGCCGACGCCAAGCGAATCGAATGCGCATTCGCACCGGGCGAAGGTGCGTGTGGCGGTATGTACACGGCAAACACGATGGCATCCGTCGCCGAGGCGCTGGGCATGAGCCTCCCCGGTTCGGCATCGCCAGCATCGTACGATCGCCGTCGCGATAACTACGCTCACCGCTCGGGCGAGGCGGTTGTGGGAATGATCGACCGCGGTCACACAGCGCGTGACATCCTCACAAGAGAAGCGTTCGAGAACGCCATCGCGATAGCTATGGCTCTCGGTGGTTCAACAAACGTTGTCCTCCACCTCCTCGCGATTGCGAACGAAGCGGAAGTTCCGTTGACGCTCAATGACTTCAACACCATCGGCGGCAAAGTGCCACACCTCGGCGATCTCAAGCCATTTGGTCAGTTTGTCATGAACGATGTCGACCGCCACGGCGGTCTCCCTGTGCTCCTCAAGGCTCTCCTCGACGAGGGACTGCTTCACGGCGACGCCCTCACAATCACGGGAAAGACGATGGCTGAGAACCTCGCCGCAATGGACATCGATGCGCCGGACGGCAAGGTTCTTCGCACCGTCGACAACCCCATCCACGCAACGGGCGGAATCACGATTCTTCATGGAACATTTGCGCCGGAAGGAGCCGTCGTCAAGACAGCCGGTTTCGACGCGGCAGTCTTCGAGGGTCCGGCTCGTGTCTTTGACCGCGAACGTGCGGCGATGGACGCCTTGACGGACGGTGAAATCAACGCTGGAGATGTCGTCGTCATTCGCTACGAAGGCCCCAAGGGTGGGCCGGGAATGCGGGAAATGCTCGCCGTGACCGCCGCAATCAAGGGTGCTGGGCTCGGCAAGGATGTGCTACTTTTGACGGACGGACGATTCTCAGGCGGCACAACCGGACTGTGTATCGGCCACATAGCTCCCGAAGCGGTGGATGCAGGTCCCATCGCATTCGTGCGCGATGGTGATCTCATACGGGTCGATATCGCTGCTCGGAGCATCGACTTACTCGTCGATGAATCTGAGTTGGAGGCGCGCCGCACTGGCTGGTCGCCCCTTCCCCCGCGTTATACCCGTGGTGTTCTTGCGAAGTATTCGAAGCTTGTGAAGTCAGCGTCTCAGGGCGCCGTCACAGGCTAAGCGCCACCGTCGTTAGAGGAGAAAACATGGTCGACAAGACCGCCCCGAAGGATGCACCCATCCTTACGGGAAGTGGCGCCCTTTTGAGGTCACTGGAAATCCTTGGAATCAAGGATGTTTTCGGACTCCCCGGTGGCGCAATTATGCCGTTCTATGACGAACTCATGACCCAGGACAAGATTCGTCACATCCTCGTTCGTCACGAGCAGGGTGCTGGGCATGCTGCCGAGGGTTACGCGCTGGTTGCTGGGACCGTCGGGGTGTGTATCGCGACGAGCGGACCCGGCGCAACGAACCTCGTTACGGCAATCGCTGACGCTCACATGGATTCGATTCCCATGATCGCCATCACCGGTCAAGTCTTCTCGCATCTCATGGGAACGGACGCATTCCAAGAAGTCGACATTGTTGGAATGACGATGCCGATCACGAAGCACTCGTTCTTGGTGACCAAGGCTGAAGATGTGCCGTACGTCATGGCCGCTGCTTACCAAATTGCGACAGAGGGTCGGCCAGGCCCAGTTCTCATCGACGTCACGAAAGATGCCCAGCAAGGCTCTGCACCATTTGTGTGGCCAGGCCGCGTTGACCTCCCAGGATTCAAGCCTGTACAGAAAGCACACGGCAAACAGGTCGCCGCAGCTGCTCAGATGATTGCGGAGGCGGAGCGCCCCATCTTCTATCTGGGCGGAGGAACCATCCGTGCAAAAGCCCAGAAGGAATTACTCAAACTTGTCGAGACCGTTGGCGCCCCGGTCATCACGACACTCACCGCTCGCGGTGTATTCCCCGACAGCCACAAGCAAAACCTCGGTATGCCCGGCATGCACGGAACCGTCCCCGCTGTGCTCGGACTCCAAGAATCAGACCTTCTCATTGTGCTTGGCGCCCGCTTCGACGACCGAGTCACGGGCAAGGTCAGCGAATTCGCCCCTGACGCCAAAGTCATTCACATCGACATCGACCCGGCCGAGATTGGAAAGATTCGCGAAGCAGACGTGCCGATTGTTGGTGATGTCCGCGAGGTGATTATTGACCTCATCCCGGAATGGGAAGCAGTCAAAAAGTCACGAAAGTCGATCGACGCATGGTGGAAGCGCCTCGACAAGCTCGTCGCTGATTTCCCGCTCGGCTTCGATGACCTCGACGACGGCTTGCTCGCGCCGCAGGGAATCATCAAGACGATTGGTGAGATTTCTGGCCCAGAAGCCATCTATGCCGCTGGCGTCGGGCAACACCAAATGTGGGCAGCACAGTTCATTGAATACGAACGACCCGGCGCGTGGCTCAACTCCGGTGGAGCTGGAACCATGGGATTCGCGATTCCCGCCGCGATGGGCGCCAAGGTCGCCGCTCCCGATCGCACGGTGTGGACAATCGACGGCGATGGTTGCTTCCAGATGACCAACCAGGAACTCGCAACGTGCGTCATCAACGACATCCCGATCAAGGTCGCCATCATCAACAACTCGTCTCTCGGCATGGTTCGCCAGTGGCAAACCTTGTTCTACGACGGCCGCCACTCCTTCACGGACCTCCAACCGCTTGACGGACCAGAGTTCATCCCCGACTTCGTCAAACTTGCCGAGGCCTACGGATGCCTCGGAATTCGCGTTCGCACAGAGGAGGAAATCCTTCCCGCAATCGAACTCGCACTCAAAACGAACGATCGGCCCGTCGTTATTGACTTCATCGTCTCGCGCGAGGCGATGGTGTGGCCAATGGTTCCGCAGGGCGTCGGCAACTCAAACGTCCAGTACGCGCGCGAACACGCGCCGAGCTGGGACGAGGAGTAGCGATGAGCCAACACGTCCTTTCCCTTCTTGTCGAAGACAAGCCGGGTCTGCTCACGCGCGTTGCTGGATTGTTCGCCCGACGCGGGTACAACATTCACTCGCTCGCCGTTGGGACGACGGAGATCGAGGGCGTTTCGCGAATCACTCTTGTCGTGGACGTTGAGGGTTCACCTCTCGAGCAGGTCACGAAGCAGCTCAACAAGCTCATCAACGTGCTGAAGATTGTCGAACTTGAGCCCGACCAGAGCGTCCAGCGAGAGCACATGCTCGTCAAGGTCCGAATTGACACGACCACACGCACTCAGATTCTCGAGGCGGTCGACCTATTCCGAGCTCGAGTCGTCGACGTTGCTCCGGACGCGCTCGTGATTGAGGTGACGGGGGATTCACAAAAAGCAGACGCGATTCTTCGCGTCCTTGAGCCTTTTGGTATCAAGGAAATCGCGCAGAGTGGCTTGCTCGCGATGGGCCGCGGGTCCAAATCAATTTCTGAGCGCATCTTCAAAAACTCATAAACTTGGGCGGGTACGAGCCCGTCGGAGAACTCACAACACAAGGAGAAAACCCAATGACCGAAATCATGTACGACGGCGACGCCGATCTCTCGATCATTCAAAGCAAGAAGGTCGCCGTCATCGGTTACGGTTCGCAGGGTCACGCACACGCGCAGAACCTTCGCGACTCTGGCGTCGAGGTCGTCGTCGGGCTGAAGACCGACTCGAAGTCGGTCGCCAAGGCGGAAGAAGCCGGTTTCAAGGTTCTCTCGACGGCTGACGCAGCCGCGTGGGCCGACGTCATCGTGATTCTCGCCCCCGACCAGTACCAGCGCCACCTCTACGCGGCTGATGTTGCCCCCAACCTTTCTGCCGGAAACGCACTCGTGTTCGGCCACGGATTCAACATCCGTTTCGGATACATCGAGGCACCGGATGGTGTCGACGTTGTCCTCGTTGCGCCGAAGGGCCCGGGCCACACGGTTCGCCGCGAATACCAGGCTGGCCGCGGAGTTCCCGTCATCGTTGCCGTCGAATCGGACGCCACCGGCTCGGCGTGGGATCTCGCCTGGTCATACTCGAAGGGACTCGGAGGACTCCGCGCGGGTGGAATCAAGACGACCTTCACCGAGGAAACCGAAACCGACCTGTTCGGTGAGCAGGCAGTTCTCTGTGGCGGCACCTCGCAACTCGTCCAGTACGGATTCGAAGTTCTCACCGAAGCCGGTTACCAGCCCGAAATCGCGTACTTCGAAGTTCTTCACGAACTCAAGCTCATCGTCGACCTCATGTGGGAGGGCGGAATTGCCAAGCAGCGCTGGTCCGTCTCCGACACCGCTGAGTACGGTGACTACGTTTCAGGCCCTCGCGTCATCGACCCGTCGGTGAAAGAAAACATGAAGGCCGTTCTCGCCGACATTCAGTCAGGTGCTTTCGCAACGCGCTTCATCAGCGATCAGGATGCTGGAGCTCCAGAGTTCAAGGCGCTTCGCGAGAAGGGTGAGAACCACCCGATCGAAGCAACCGGCCGCAAACTCCGCGCACTCTTCGCGTGGAAGCAGCAGGACTCCGACTACACCGACGGTACAGCCGCTCGCTAAACCACCTGTTGTCGACGGAACCCCGTGTATGCGCACGGGGTTCCGTCATTTATTCTGAACTCGTGACCGAAAACGGTGAATCGATCGCGAGCGAGGCGGCCAACGTCAGCTCGAGCAGCTCGCTCACCACGCGTCAGCGAATCACTCTTGCGGCACTGGGCGGGATTTACCTCTCGCTAACGGTTGCCTGGCTTTTTGCGACCCAAGCAAATCGGGTCATCGTTGACGACCGCTTTCAACAATCGATGACGAGCTTCGGTGCATTTTTCGCAATCATTGCCTCACCCCTCTATTTCTTCACCACCCTCGTTCTGATTCGAAATTGGCCCGGCCGCGTCCTCACGCTGCTCATCGGGCTGGCGCTTCTTTTCCCGTTCCCACTGTTTTGGGGGGTGGTACCAGCTTGAGCGGGGTGAACAGCAGACCCTCGATGTTCGGGCGAATTGTCGTCGTCGCCCTCGGCGGCGCGTTGTACGCCTACCCGCTGTGGTCAGCCGTGGGTAACCTGCTCAACCTTCCCGCCTATTACGTCACCCACTTTGGTATCACGACCGAACAGGCACCCTGGTTTCTTCTGGTCCTCGCTGTGGCTACGCCAGCCGCGATCTTCTCGGCCGCCACCCTGCTCACATGGCGCCGCGGAACCGGCGCACTCATGCTCGCATTGACCGCAGGATTTGCGGTTGTGTCAGCAACAGCGCTGAGTATCACCGCTTTTCTCGTCGACGATCGACTTCGGATCGTGCGTGATTTCCTCCTCAACGGCTGAAATCAGGCCCCGCTAGACTTGTCGTGTTCGCCCGTCGCTCAGTCCTGATAGGAAAACTGTGGCCAAACCAGTTGTGCTGATTGCCGAAGAACTATCTCCGGCCACGGTCGATGCGCTCGGTCCCGACTTTGACGTTCGCCACGTTGATGGCACGAACCGTTCGGCACTTCTCGCCGCCATTCCTGATGCACAGGCTGTTCTTGTCCGGAGTGCAACGAATGTTGACGCCGAGGTCATTGCAGCCGGGACACAACTCGTCGTCATTGCCCGCGCGGGCGTAGGGCTCGACAACGTCGACATCAAGGCAGCCACGGCAGCAGGAATCATGGTCGTCAACGCACCAACGTCGAACGTGGTGTCAGCGGCCGAGCTGGCAATCGGCCACCTCTTGTCTCTTGCACGGTTCATCCCTGACGCCAATCACTCCATGAAGAAGGGCGATTGGAAGCGATCAGCCTTTACGGGTGCCGAAATGTTCGACAAGACCGTCGGAATTGTCGGCCTTGGCCGTATCGGCGCACTCGTAGCTGAACGTTTGGCTGGTTTCGGCGTCACGCTGATTGCATACGACCCATTCGTGCCGCCTGCTCGGGCACAGCAGTTGGGCGTGCACATGGTCGAGCTCGATGAGCTCATGCGCCGAAGCGATTTCATTACTATTCACATTCCCAAGACTCCAGAAACAACCGGACTGATTGGTGCGAGAGAGTTTGCTCTTGCGAAAGACACCCTTCGAATCGTCAACGCCAGCCGCGGGGGAATCATTGATGAAACTGCGC
>CAEZUE010000017.1_pt1 | contig 9948 bp, 8 predicted proteins | sample 7264421 | NCBI WGS metagenome assembly CAEZUE01 (sample SAMEA6813822, study PRJEB35770) | uncultured Microbacteriaceae bacterium | biome: Freshwater; feature: Freshwater reservoir; material: water | place: Czech Republic | collected 2016-04-20 | depth 0.5m m | reverse complement strand
GAGTTGTTCCTTGAGTACAAGGGCCGCAAGGTCGCTGACGCTTAATCAGACCTGATGACGGCGCGCCTTGAGGTCACTCCAGGCGCGCTGTTTCTTTTCTCATGACGACACCACTCCCGTTCAGAAACCCCGACGAACTTGCGGGGATTCTTGGAGTGGATATTCCGCGTGACATCCTCGTTGAGGCACTGACCCATCGCTCGTTTGCGTATGAGCACGGTGGGCGTCATTACGAGCGGCTTGAGTTCCTCGGCGATGCCATTTTGCAGCAAGTCGTCACTCTCGAACTGTATGAGCGTTTTGCGACCCTGCCAGAGGGTGACTTGGCGAAGCGCAGAGCAGCGCTCGTGTCGACCGTCGCCCTCGCCGAGGTTGCACGCCGTATCGACCTAGGGCCGTTCATCCGCTTGGGCAACGGCGAGATCTCGACGGGCGGTTCAGCTAAGTCATCGATTCTCGCGGACGTCGTTGAAGCACTGTTCGGGGCGACGTTCCTCGCGCTTGGTCAAGCTGCGTCCACCGACCTCGTGCTCACTCTCGTTGGACCGTTGTTCGATGATGTCGACCGATTCGGAGCTGCGATGGACCCCAAGACTCAGCTTCAGGAATTGTGTGATCGAAGAGGATGGGCAAAACCGATCTACTCCATCACCGAGGAGGGGCCCGATCACGCTCGGCTCTTCACCGCGACAGTGGTCATTGACGGGACGCCGTCCGGTGAGGGGCAGTCGACGAGCAAAAAGGCAGCGGAAGGCTTTGCCGCCCTCGCGGCCTGGAATTCGCTGGCAGCCGGCTGACGTGCCTGAACTCCCAGAGGTCGAGGTTGTTAGACGAGGTGTCGAACGTCACCTCGTTGGCTCGAGAATCGACTCTGTTGAGGTCTTCGATCAACGCGCACTCAAGCGGCATCGCGGGTCTGCCAACGATTTTGCCGTTCGTCTCGCTGGGGTGACCGTCCAGGCTGCCGTCCGACGTGGAAAGTTCATGTGGTGTCCGCTTGATTCGGGGGATGCTCTCGTCATTCACTTGGGAATGAGCGGACAGATTCGCGTCGCCGACTCCGTCACGACAAAGCACGAACGTGTCAGGCTCACGCTTGACGGTCGGCCCTCGGTGTCGTTCCATGACCAGCGACTGTTCGGCTCACTTGCGCTCGACGCCCTCCAGCCGACAAACGACGGGTTGCCGGCTGGTTGGGGTTCCACTGGGTTGTTGATCCCAAGCCAAGTCGCCCACATCGCGCGTGACGTCCTCGACCCTGCCGTCGACGACTCCGCTCTCATTCGCCGGTTTCGCTCGCGGACGGTCGCGGTGAAGACGGCAATTCTCAACCAGGAGTTGGTGTCCGGTGTGGGAAACATCTACGCCGATGAAGCACTGTGGCGGGCTCGAATTCACTACGCGACGCCAGCGGATCGGGTGAGTCCAGCAAAGTACCGCGAGTTGCTTTCTGCTCTTCGCGACGTCATGTCCGTCGCGCTTGATCACGGCGGCACGTCGTTCGATTCGCTGTACGTCAACGTCAATGGCGAGTCGGGTTACTTCGACGTTTCTCTCGATGCCTACGGACAGACGGGCAAGCCCTGTGCCCGATGCGCAACGGCAATTGTTCGTGAACCGTGGCAGAACCGATCGTCACATTTCTGTCCACGGTGCCAGCGTCGACTTCGTTAGAAACTCGGCTCCTCTCGCTCAGGGATAATAGAACCCATGCACCTGAAGTCCCTGACTCTCAAGGGCTTCAAGTCATTCGCGCAGTCGACAACTTTTGACTTTGAGCCCGGAGTGACCGCTGTCGTCGGTCCTAACGGCTCGGGCAAGTCGAACGTCGTTGATGCTCTCGCGTGGGTGATGGGCGAGCAGGGTGCAAAGACGCTTCGCGGCGGAAAAATGGAAGACGTTATTTTCGCTGGTACGTCTACTCGAGGACCTCTGGGTCGCGCCGAAGTTGTTCTCACGATCGATAACTCCGATGGCGCACTTCCCATCGAGTATTCGGAAGTCACGATCTCTCGAATTCTGTTTCGCAGTGGCCAGAGTGAATACGCGATCAACGGCGAGGCGTGCCGGCTACTCGATGTTCAAGAACTTCTCTCCGATTCCGGTCTTGGCCGCGAGATGCACGTCATTGTTGGTCAGGGACGCCTGGACTCTGTTCTGCAGGCAACGCCGGAGGATCGACGCGGATTCATCGAAGAGGCCGCTGGAATTCTGAAGCACCGCCGCCGCAAAGAGAAGACGGTTCGCAAGCTTGATGCGATGCACACCAACCTCACCCGCCTCAACGACCTGTCCGGTGAGATTAGGCGCCAGCTGAAGCCCCTGGGGAAGCAGGCTGAGGTCGCGCGCGAGGCACAAAACATTGCCGCCGTTGTTCGAGACGCGCGTGCCAGAATTCTCGCTGACGATGTTGTTTCTTTGCGTCGCGAAATTGATGACTATCAGCGCAGTGAATCCGAGCGCCAAACGGAACGCATCATTGTCTCTGAGCAACTTGAGCAAGTCACGCTTCGGCTCCGGATGCTCGAGCAAGAGCTCACGTCCGATTCTGTCGACAGTGCGCGCCGGGTGGCGTTCGAACTGGAACAGGTGCGCGAACGCTTCCGAACGCTCAACCACATCATTCGGGACCGAATCACGCTCCTTTCGCAGGACATCTCGGAGGCAATGCCGCTGCTTGCGATAACAGATGAGATGGTCGAGGCGGTTCGCGTGGAAGTCACGGGACTCGAGCAACAACTGGCAGAAATCGAAGGTCGCGTTGGTTTGTCCGCAGCCGCAACCGCGACGGCGTCTGCGCACCTCGACACCGTTGATGTCGACATCGCCGACCAGGGTCAGCGAATCACCCAGCACGACATTGAACGCGCCAACCTCGAGGGCCGCGTTGATCTTGCCCAATCGCGAGTGGCAGGAGCGCAGGGTGAGCAGCTCCGAAACGAGAACGCGCTCGAGGCCGCGCGGATTCGTTTGGCCGAGGCCGAGTCGGCTCTCGCAGAGTTGGAATCACCTGATGGCGGAACGAACAGCGAACTCGAAACACGCGTAACGGACGCCGACGCGCTAGCGCTGTCGTTGCAGTCGCAGTTCGACGCCGAGCGTGACGACCTCCACGCACTCGAACGTGAGCGGGATGCACTCGCCGCTCGCGTGTCGGCACTGACCCAGGCTCTCGAGTCGCGTGACGGCCGCAGTTCGGTGTCAGGGCGCAAGGGAATTCGTGGTCTCGTAGCTGACAACATCACCGTTCGGCCTGGTTTTGAAGCTGCCATCGCTGCCGCCCTCGGCGGCCTAGCGGATGCTGTCCTCGCTGAGACCCGTGATGACGCAATCGATGCGCTCGCTCACGCGACGGAAACGAACGCTGGTCGCGTTGAAGTTGTTCTGGCAACGAGTGACGGAAAAACCCCAACCTCGGCGCCGATCAAGGGACTCGACACGGCACTGTCTGTCGTCGACGGACCGCTTGGAATCACGGGGATCCTCGCCGCAACTTACATCGCAGAGTCGCTCGATGCAGCGCGGGCTGCGTGGCCAGAGGTCGTCAAGGCAGGCATCGCCGATACCGCAGTGGTCGTCACCCGGACAGGCGAGGTTCTTACTCGTTTCGTTCTTCGAGGAGGACACGGCGCACAGCAGTCTCGGATTGAACTTGCGGGCGAGCGGGATGAGTCGAGTAAACGTCTCGATGATGTGTCTACGACCATCGAACGAAACCGCAACGCGTTGGAAGAACGGCGCGATGAGTTGTCGAAGGCGAAAGAACGCGCCACAGCCGCTCTCGCCGACCTCAGAGCCGCCGACGCTCGCAACGCTGAATTGGTCTCCACCGTGTCGCGACTTCGCGCGCAGGCTGAGGCCGCGAACGGTGAGCTCGATCGAATCTCCGTGTCGATCGAGAAGTCAACCGCCGCTGTTGATGAGACAGAGACCAATCTCGGTGAAGCAGTGCAGGCCCTCGAGGCATTTGCGGCTCAACCCAAGCCGACCATGGACTCCACGGCGCGCGACGACGCCCTCCTCGAGCTCGAGTCAGCGCGAAGCACCGAGGTCGCTCTTCGGATCGAAATGGAAACGATTCGTGAGCGCGTTCGAAGCGAGCGTGACCGCGCTGCCGAGATGGCCCGCACTCTCGAGGCAGACCGTCAGGCCGCGGCAGAACGTGCGGCGCAGCGGGTTCAGCGCCGTGCACAGCTTGCGAACGCGGAAGCGACGGCGTCAGAGATTCCTCCCATTCTCGAGGCGCTCGATCAGAGCGTTTCTGAGGCGCAGGTCGCACTGGCTGATGCAGAGCGAACTCGTGCAGAGAGCTCAAGCCAGATAGCTGACCTCCGCACTCGCGAAACCGAGCTTCGGACTCGACTTACTGCGGTGACCGACGGGGTTCACGGTCTGGAGATGCAGATTTACGAGAAGAAGTTGCACTTGTCTAACTTGGTCGAACGCGCGGCGAGCGACCTCGGGCTCATCGAAGAAGTTCTCGTCGCTGAATACGGGCCAGACACTCTCGTTCCTCTCACCGATGGCGACCCCGTCGCGTTCAACCGCGCCGATCAGGAAGCCCGTTTGAAGACAGCTGAGCGTGCATACGACCAACTCGGCAGGGTCAACCCACTTGCCCTCGAAGAGTTCGCGGCTCTCGAACAGCGACACACATTCTTGACGGAACAGCTCGCCGACCTTGAAAAGACTCGAACGGATCTGTTGCAGATCATCGACGAGTTGGACGAGAAGATGCAGGTGATCTTCATCGATGCGTTCAGCGACACGAAGGCAGCGTTTGACATCATCCTTCCGATTCTGTTCCCCGGAGGCTCGGGGCACCTCACTCTCACCGACCCCGATAACCCGCTCACGACGGGAATCGAGGTGAGTGTCAAACCTGCCGGCAAGAAAATTGAACGCCTGTCGCTCCTTTCTGGTGGCGAGCGTTCACTTGCGGCAGTCGCGCTACTCGTCGCCATCTTCAAGGCACGTCCGTCGCCGTTCTATATCCTCGACGAGGTCGAAGCCGCGCTGGACGACGCCAACCTCGGTCGCCTTTTGACTGTTTTCGAGCAACTCCGCGAGGCCTCGCAGCTCATCGTCATCACCCACCAAAAGCGAACAATGGAAATCGCCGATGCTCTCTACGGTGTCTCGATGCGCGGTGACGGCGTGAGTGCTGTGGTCGGTCAGCGCGTGGCTAAGCCGGTTGAGGTCTAGCTCGTGGCGTGGTCATTCGGCAAGATCTTCAGCAAACTGTTCTCGACTGCTCGTGCTGTTGAAGCGGAGGACTGGGAGAACCTCGAAGACACTCTGCTTCAGGGGGACTTCGGACCGTCGGTCACCGACGACATTCTTGCCGCCGTGCACGCCGTCGCCGACAATTCGGCAACCCTCGACACCGACGACCTTCGCAGGATCCTCGGTGAAGTTCTTGAGGAACGCCTTGCGCGATTTGACCCGACCCTGACGTTGAAGTCGTCGCCCGGTCAACCTGCGGTCGTGCTTGTTGTCGGGGTGAACGGTGTCGGCAAGACGACCACTATTGGAAAGTTCGCCAAGTTCATTGCAACTCGCGGCAAGCGAGTCGTCGTCGGTGCGGCTGACACCTTCCGTGCAGCGGCGGTTGACCAGCTCGCGACGTGGGCTGACCGCGCGGGCGTTGACATCGTTGTACCCCAACACGAGGGCCAGGATCCGGCTGCAGTGGCGTATCAGACCGTCGAACGCGCGATCGCAGACGGGCACGATGTCGTAGTTATCGACACGGCCGGCCGACTGCACACGAAGTCGGGTCTCATGGACGAACTCGGCAAGGTCAAGCGCGTCATCGAGAAACTCGTTCCCGTCGCTGAAGTTCTGCTCGTCCTGGATGCGACAACCGGTCAGAACGGCCTCAACCAAGCCGACGCGTTCCTCGAACAGGCCGGCGTGACGGGGCTCGTCCTGACCAAGCTCGACGGTTCTGCGCGCGGCGGGTTCGTCTTCGCTGTCCAGGATCAATCGGGAATCCCCGTCAAACTCGTCGGCCAGGGCGAGGGAATCGACGACCTCACGGGTTTCACTCCGCACGTGTTCGTTCGCCAGTTGCTCGACTAAACGCCTAGCCTTGAGAACATGAAGCGTTCATTCGGCGGGATTGACCCAGTTATTGCGGGTGACGCGTGGGTCGCCCCCACGGCAATGGTGATCGGCGCTGTCACTCTCGGGGCTGAGTCATCGGTCTTGTTTGGAGCAGTTCTTCGAGCCGACGTCGACTCCATCATTCTCGGCGACGGGTCAAACATTCAAGACAACGTCGCAATTCACTGTGACACCGGTTACCCGACGATTATCGGGCGCAATGTCTCGGTGGGTCACGCCGCAGTTATTCACGGTTGCACCATCGAAGACGACTGTCTCATCGGAATGAACGCAACGGTCCTCACGGGTGCCGTCATCGGAACACAGTCTCTCGTGGCTGCTGGTTCGGTCGTTCTCGAGGGAACAATCATCCCGCCGCGTTCTCTTGTCGCTGGTGTACCTGCCAAGGTGCGACGAGAACTCACGGATGACGAAGTTGCCGGAATTGAGCGCAACGCAGCCCACTATCGCGAGCTTCGGCTCGAGCACGCGCTCGCCGACTAGTCTGGGTTCGATATGGCGGTCTTTAGCTCACTCTCCGAACGGCTCACTTCGGCGCTGTCCTCGTTGCGCACGAAGGGCAAGCTCAGCGCGTCTGACGTCGACGGAACGGTTCGTGAGATTCGACGGGCACTCCTCGAGGCTGACGTTGCGCTGGAGGTCGTTAAGGACTTCACGGCAGCCGTTCGAGAGCGGGCAATGTCTGATGATGTCAACAAGGCCCTTAATCCCGCCCAGCAGGTCGTTCAGATCGTCAACGACGAACTTGTCGGAATTCTCGGTGGTGAAACAGCACAGTTGGAGTTCGCGAAGACGCCTCCGACGGTCATCATGCTCGCTGGACTTCAGGGCTCTGGAAAGACGACGTTTGCCGGGAAACTCGGTAAGTATCTCAAGGCTCAGGGTCACACCCCCGTCCTTGTTGCGTGCGACCTGCAACGCCCGAACGCCGTTACCCAGTTGACGGTTGTCGCCGAACAGGCTGGCGTCGCGATTTTTGCACCTGAGCCGGGTAACGGCAAGGGCAACCCGGTCGCGGTGGCCAAAGACGGCGTGAAGTTTGCCAAGCAAAAGCAGTTCGACACGGTCATCATCGACACCGCCGGCCGGCTGGGTGTAGACGAAGATCTCATGCGCGAAGCACGGGCGGTCCGTGACGCGACAAGCCCAGACGAGGTTCTTTTCGTCCTTGACGCCATGATCGGTCAGGACGCCGTGACAACCGCGAAGGCGTTCCAGGACGGCGTCGACTTCACGGGAGTCGTTCTCACCAAACTCGACGGTGATGCCCGCGGTGGTGCAGCGCTCTCGGTGCGTGGCCTAACAAATCGCCCCATTGTTTTCGCGTCAACCGGTGAAACACTCGACGACCTCGAACAGTTCTACCCCGACCGCATGGCGAGCCGAATCCTCGACCTCGGCGACATCCTCACCCTCATCGAACAGGCTCAGAAAAACTTCGATGAAGACGAAGCAGCAAAGGTCGCCGACAAGATCGCGACGGACTCATTCACTCTCGCCGACTTCCTCGACCAGCTTCAGCAAATTCGCAAGATGGGTTCGATGAAGGGAATGTTGGGCATGTTGCCTGGCGCGGGAAAGATGCGCGAGCAACTCGACAACTTCGACGAGAAAGACGTTGATCGAACGGAAGCGATTATTCGCTCGATGACTCCACTCGAACGCGACAACCCCAAGCTCCTCAACGGCTCACGCCGTCTCCGAATCGCCAAGGGCTCGGGAATGACGGTGACAGACGTCAACGCACTCGTCAACCGTTTCGAAGCAGCCGCGAAGATGATGAAAACCGTCGCTCGCGGCGGTACCCCCACCATTCCCGGCATGGGTCCGGTGCCGGGCGGTAGGGTCAAGGCGAAAGCGCTACCTAAGAAGAAGTCCTCCAAATCGGGTAACCCGGCGAAGCGTGCGGTTGAGAATTCACAGGCGGCCATTCCATCGGGCGGGTCGTTCGGACTGGGGGCATCACCGGCTGATCCCTCCGACGACGAAATGGAAACAATGCGCAAACTCATCGAGCGCGGGGGACTGTGACCGAGAAGCGCATCCCGCTTGCGGTTCTCGCGGCAATTGCCGGAACTCTTCTCTCGTGGTCAAGCGCGTTTGTCGTAATCCGCGCCACACTCGGCGTTTTTGACCCCGTTGAGTTAGCTCTGCTTCGTCAGTTGGTCGCTGTTCCACTTTTGGCGTTGCTGCTCATCGGAAAGAAATGGGTCACACCGAATCGTCGCGAGTGGTTGCTCATTTCAGTTTTCGGCCTCGGCTGGTTTACGACGTACATCATCGCCCTCAACACGGCAGAACAGACCATTGACGCCGGCACCGCGAGTTTCATCGTCAATATCGTCCCTCTCCTCATCGCAGTCGGCGCATGGAGGTTCCTCGGTGAATCGTTACCCCGCAACCTCATCGCCGGAGCACTTATCTCCCTCACCGGTGTCGGGCTGATCGCGTGGGCAACGTCGTCGAGTGGCGAGTTCAGCCCAATCGGGGTTGTGTGGGCGCTCGTCGCGACGGTGATGTACGCAATCGGTGTACTCACGCAGAAGCCAGCTCTCACGAGGATATCCTCCGCTCAAGTGACCTTTATGGGCGCGGCAATTTCGGTGATCCCGCTCGTGGGGTGGATCCCGCAGGCAGCGACCACGGTCTCGACCGCGCCGATTGGTGCGATTCTCGGTGTTGTGTGGCTTGGTGCAATTCCGACTGCCCTCGGGTTCGCGCTGTGGGGTTATGCACTCACCCGAATGCCCGCGGGCCGTCTCGGCGTCTCCACGTATCTCGTACCGCCGATCGTGGTCGTCGAGTCTTTTCTGTTCTTGGGAGAGGCGGCACATCCACTCGCGCTCCTCGGCGGGGCTGTCGCGCTCTTCGGTGTGTGGTGGTCGCGCCGAACCTGATTGGCGCATCGCCGCTTTTTCTGGCAGACTGAAGCCCTGTGTTCGTCTCGTGGGACCCTCTAAACCCGCGGAACGACATCCTTGCTTCCGGAAACGAATGTCCCCACGTTCTCACCTCCGGCGCGTATTCATCGCAAACAAACTGGGAGAACTGTGGCTGTCAAAATCCGCCTCAAGCGCATGGGAAAAATCCGTGCGCCGCACTACCGAATCGTCGTCGCTGACTCACGCAACAAGCGCGACGGTCGTTCAATCGAAGAAATTGGTAAGTACCACCCCACCGAGAACCCCTCGCTCATCGAGGTCAACTCGGATCGTGCGCAGTACTGGCTCTCGGTCGGCGCTCAGCCGTCTGAGCAGGTACTCGTCCTCTTGAAGCTCACGGGTGACTGGGGCAAGTTCAAGGGTGACGCAAACGCCAAGAGCACCGTCATGACGAAGGATTCCAAGGTCGCGTTCGAAGCTGACACGAAGAAGAAGTCGGTCATTCGTCCCCGCGTCGAGAAGAAGGTCGAAGAGGTTGTTGAGGCAGTTGCAGAAGCGCCCGCTGCACCGTCGGAGTCGGCAGACGAGGTCGCAACCGACGCCGTTGTTGACGCACCCGAGGTTGTCGAAGAATCAACTGACGCTCCGGCAGACGTTGTCGAATCGGACGAGCCAGCAGTTGAGGTTGCTGACGAACCCGCCGCGGAAGAAGCAGCGGCTGAAGAGCCCGCTGCAGAAGAAGCTGCAACTGAAGAGCCTGCAGCCGAAGACGCACCCGCCGAAGACAAGGCCGAATAACTCTGATGCTGGCTGCCGCCCTTAAGCACCTTGTCTCGGGAATTGTTGACCACCCGGAGAGCGTCACTGTCGTGGCGAAAAGCACTCCTCGTGGCGACCTTCTCGAGGTAACAGTGCACCCCGACGACCTCGGTCGAGT
>CAEZUE010000016.1_pt1 | contig 10171 bp, 10 predicted proteins | sample 7264421 | NCBI WGS metagenome assembly CAEZUE01 (sample SAMEA6813822, study PRJEB35770) | uncultured Microbacteriaceae bacterium | biome: Freshwater; feature: Freshwater reservoir; material: water | place: Czech Republic | collected 2016-04-20 | depth 0.5m m | reverse complement strand
TGCTTCAACCCATCGTGGTTCGTCCACTCTCTGGCACAGGGGCTGATGCCACCTTCGAACTGGTCATGGGCGAACGACGACTGCGCGCATCCAAAGCCATCGGCCTCGACGCGATTCCCGCAGTTGTTCGTCAAACCGAAGACGCTGACATGCTTCGGGATGCGCTCCTCGAAAACCTTCACCGAGCTCAACTCAATGCGCTCGAAGAAGCATCCGCGTACCAGCAGCTTCTCGAAGACTTTGGGATTACTCAAGACGAGCTTGCAAAGCGCATCGGACGGTCACGTCCCCAAGTGACCAACACCCTTCGCCTTCTTCGCCTTCCCACCAAAGTTCAACAGCGCGTCGCGGCCGGAGTGCTCTCCGCCGGACACGCCAGGGCAATCTTGTCGGTGACCGATGTTGCCGGTCAAGAGCGACTGGCCGACAAGATTATCAACGAAGACCTCTCGGTGAGGGCAGCGGAAGCGGCCGCTGGCATGATGGCGGGGGCGAAGCCGAAGAAGCCGAAGGCCAAACCCGGGAGCCGAGCCGACCACTTTGCCACTGTCGCTGAAAAACTCGGAGACAAGCTTGATACACGGGTCACCGTTGCACTCGGCAAAACCAAGGGAACCATCACGATCGAATTTGCCACGATCGCTGACCTCAATCGGATCGCCACCGAACTTGGCGTCAACCCCAACGCCTAGAACAACGACGGTGTTGGGAACGAGCTAACGCTCACATCAAACCAGCGCGAGATTAAGCGAGGAACTCAGCCAGGTCTTGTTCAAGTGCCGGGCGCGGCTTTGCACCAATAACAGTCTTGACAACAACGCCATCCTTAAACACCTTCATGGCGGGGATATTGAGAATGCTGTACTGGGCTGCGAGGTCAGGGAACTCGTCGACGTTGAGCTTGACGATGTCAATCGTCTCGGCGTTGTCGTCGGCAATTGCATCCAAGATGGGGGAAACCGCACGACACGGGCCACACCACGGCTCCCAGAAATCAACAATCACGGGCTTCGGATTATTGAGAACCTCAGCTGCAAAAGTTGCCTCAGTTACATCGCGCGCGCTCATGAATGTCCTCTCGTGGTGCCTTCATTCTAACGAGCGTTCGTCCTTGAGGGCTTCTAGGTGATGCTGAGCGTCGAGCGCGGCGACAGCGCCACTTCCCGCAGCGACAATCGCTTGACGATACGTCGGGTCAATTACATCGCCCGCCGCAAAGACACCGGGGAGTGACGTTTTGGACGAGCGCTCCTCAACCGCGATGTTGCCTTCGGCCGTGAGAGCGACTTGAGACTCCACGAGAGCGGTGCGAGGATCTGAACCGATTGCGACGAATAGCCCATCAATCTCGAGCGTGCTCGACGTGCCGTCTTTGTGGTCGAGCGTTATTCCGGTCACGACGGTTTCACCGAGGATTCCCGTAACGGCCGCGTTTGTGACGAACGTGATTTTCGGGTCGGCCTGCGCACGCGTGAGCATCGCGGGAGAGGCCCGGAACTGGTCGGAGCGATGAACGATGTAGACGAGATCAGCGAAACGAGTCAGGAACGTCGCCTCCTCCATCGCCGAATCCCCACCTCCGACAACGGCGACCGTGCGATTCCGGAAGAACGCTCCGTCACACGTTGCACACCACGAAACACCCGACCCCGAAAGGCGGTTTTCGTCAGCGAGACCGAGTTTGCGATACTCGCTTCCCATCGCCAAAATGACGGTCTTCGCCTCGATCACGTCACCGCTACCCACGGTGATTCGCTTCACCTCACCCGTGAGATCGAGCGATGTCGCATCGTCAAACAGCAGTTCGGCACCAAATCGTTCAGCCTGCGCTTGCATCTTCATCATGAGATCAGGACCCATCACACCCTCGGGAAACCCGGGGAAGTTGTCAACTTCGGTGGTGTTCATGAGGTCTCCACCCATTTGAACACTGGAGGTGATGACCAGGGGAGAAAGCTCAGCGCGAGCGCCATAAATGGCTGCGGTATAGCCGGCGGGGCCAGATCCAACAATGACGAGGTCGCGCACGACAATTCCCTTCGACAGCAGTGAACCTCAGTCTACGTGCGGTCGCCGTCGCCGCGGCGGAGTGGCGCGAGAAGTGAGCGGGTCGTCGCATCCCTCAACAGCAGCAGCGACCCAACATATGACCCAATCATGACAACTCCGACAACGGCAGCCGCAACAAGGTGAGTTGTCAGAGAACTGGTGATGCTCACACTGAATACATCGTTGATGAACTCTGATGTCAGCCAGCCCAGCAGAACCGTCGGTACAAGCGCGAGCACAAACTTTCCTAGCGACGAGATTTCGGTTACGTCAAACAGTTTCCCCAACCGCTTGTTGAGGACGAGCCCCATGACGAGCGCATGCACCCAGGTCGACACACTCAGGGAGAGCGCAAGCCCGAACGCGATCTGAGAAGTTGGACCGATGGCCGTAATCACAGCACCGACGCAAAACACAACGGCTTGAGCAATCTGAATGTAGAAGGGCGTTTTGGTGTCACCGAGCGCGTAAAAGACCCGCTGCAGCACAAACACAACTCCGAAGGGGACAAGGGCGAGAGCGAACAGCGAAACGACAACGCCCAGACCAGCGGCGGCGTTACTCGAGAAAACCGCCGCAATGTGCGCCGACGTCACCCATAGCCCAGCACTCGCCAGCACCATGAAGAAGCCGATCCGCGCAAGAGATTCACGAATGTCACGCGAAAGTCCGACCCAGTTGTCGTCGCGAACCGCCGTGCTCATTCGCGTGAAATAGGCGGTGACGAGGGAGACAGTCACGACGGAATGGGGAAGCATAAACACGAGCCAACCGAACCGAAGTACGGCGAGACCAGGGTCGCCCGTCGCCGTCGCTAGCGAAGCGACGTTGCTTTGCACGACTCCGGCGATTTGCGTGACGATGATCATGCCGAACGTCCACGCCGCCACTTTGCTCGTGTCGCGCAACCCAACACCGCGGAAACCAAAGTCGAGACGGAAGCGAATCCCCGCGCGGCGAAGGAACCCAAACAGGATCAACGATTGCGCAGCCACACCCACTGTGGCACTTCCAGCGAGCACACTGATCTCCAGCGAGTCCCAGTCGCCCGCGGTGGTGACGGAACCGGTGAACAACGTCCCGAGCCACAACATTCCCGCGATAGCGACGATGTTGTTGAGCGCCGGTGCCCACGTGAAGGGACCGAACAGCCCACGCGCGTTGAGCACCTCACCGAGCAGACTGTAAACGGCGTAGAAGAAGACTTGGGGAAGACACCACCACGCGAATGCGACAGCGAGCCGAACGGTCACCGAGTCGAAACCAGCACCGTTTGCACCCGATGATTGCTGGGCGTACAACGACACCAGGAGTGGCGCGGCGAGGGTAGCGAGCAAAGCAATCAGGCCGAAGATGACGATGCCGAGCGTGAGAAGTTTGTTGATGTACGCCGCACCGCCATCGGGGTTGAGATGCGATTTGATGATGTGTGGAACCAGGACCGCTGAGAGAACTCCGCCAGCAACGATCGCGTAGATGTTGTTGGGGAGCTGGTTTGCGAGGGCGAATGCGTCCGCACCGGACCCGACCAGCCCCAGCGTTCGGGCGAGCACAACTGCGCTGATGAAACCGAGGATTCGCGAAACGACGGTTCCTGACGCAAGCAACGCGCTGGATCGGCCGATGCTCGCCATCAGGAGACCGCCCGTCGACGACGAACGGTTCGACGTGCGCCAATTGCCAGGATCGTTACCACGACGCCACCGAAGATGACGAGCGTGACCGCCTCCCATTCGGCTTGGACGGTAACCGGCAGTGTCACCTCTCCGCCGATCGCCTCACCCGATTCAGACACTAACGACGCAACGAGCATGGTTCGACCGTTCGCAACGGTGGAGATGGGAACCTCAATGCGAACGTTCGAGCGAGGTTCAATTGTCACCGCAACGATGGGGGTGTCCACCTGGACAATGGCCGAGGTGGCACGAACCTTCACGAGAACGGTGACGAGTGCATCGGAGTTGTTACTGACGCTTAACGGGACGTCAGCTGCGTTGGACAACACCGTGTACTCGCTCGCGAGCGAAATGGACACGACACTCGACAACCAGCTCGTGTCGGCAACGAAAAGCTGGGCCGCCGTGTCGAAGCGAGGCGCCGAGAGGTCTCTCGACAAAACCATGACCCCACGCAGTCGATTAGCGAGCAGCTCGTCGCGATCGGCGGTAATGGCCGCCACTAACTCTTCGTCAGAATTCACCGCCTCAAGTGCCTCGGCGAGTAGCGGAGGGACGGCACCGACGTCGGAAAGCGTGACGTTGTCAAGAGTCGACGTCGGCGCGACAGTGGAGAACGTGACTCCCATTTCTGACAGTTCGTCGACAACGTCAGCCGCACGCTTCGCATCAAACGATTCGGGATTTCTCGGCAGGGTGAGCACCGCATTCTGAGAGAGCGACCCTCTCAACGACTCGGCCCCCGCCGTCGCACTCACCGTCGAGTCGGGCGAAACCAGTGGCGCCAATTCGTCAGAAAGCGCGCGACTGATCCCTCCGGTGCCAGCGGAGTCGCTGACGAGCGCTTTCGAATATCCCCACTCGTACAGCGTTCGCAGCGAATTTTTCCGCGAAACGTCTCCGCTCGGCCAAACGACAAGTTCCCGCGGCGAAACACCACTGAGTGCGGCAACTGTCTCAGCATCGAAAACACGCTCACTCGCAATGGCTAGCGCCCACAGGTCCGGGTTTCCCCACGGGAGGTGAAGCGGATCCAGTAATTCAACCTCGGCGAGCCAGCGTGAGACCGATTCGGGGACGGCGAGGCCCAATTCATCGATGCTCGCAACGATGCGAGTGTCGAGCACAACCGTGAGCCCGTGATTTTTCGCCATTTCGGTCAGCACGAACCATTCGCCACCGGGTGCCGCGGCGGCGTCCAGTTCGTCAGCGTCAAGAAAAAAACCGTCTCCTGCGTCAGCAATGATGGGAACAATCAGACCAATCTCTACAGGGTTCGACGTGGTTGCCCCGGCGATCGTGCCTGTGGTTCCAACGGGAATTGCTGCGGTGAGGAGAGCAAACAGAATCGCGACCAATCCGCGCGCACCGTGAGCCCTCACCATGCCCCTCAGTCTAGACTTTGACGTTGTGGAGAGCGTTGTCGAAGCAATGTCGAGACTTACGGCGCTGGCCGCGAGTCCTTCTGTCGCGAAACTCTCTGAAACCTTTGTATCGGCTGACCGTGAACTAGCACTGGTGGGCGGCCCTGTAAGGGATGCTTTCCTTGGTCGCGAGGTTACCGATCTTGATTTCGCGACGAACGCAACCCCGGATGAAATTCTCCGCATCATTGAGCCAATTGCGTCAGCGACATGGGACGTTGGGCGCGATTTTGGCACAATCGGTGCACTGATTGGTGACGACCGAATCGAAATCACCACATATCGAGCGGACGAATACGATCGCGAAACAAGGAAGCCGATTGTTGCATTCGGTTCGCGAATTGACGATGATCTCGTCCGTCGCGATTTCACGATCAACTCAATGGCGCTCACCCTTCCAGGTCTCGAACTGATTGACCCGAGCGGAGGGTTCAATGACCTTGCCAACATGATTCTCAAGACCCCAAGCGCACCAGAGGTCTCTTTTGCCGATGACCCTTTGCGCATGATGCGTGCAGCTCGTTTTGCTGCACAACTTGGCGTTTCGCTCTCGCCCGAGGTCAGCGCTGCGATGCGGGATCAAGCCAGCTCAATCACGATGATTTCGGCCGAACGCGTCCGCGACGAACTTGTCAAAACGCTGGCGGCTGACAACCCTGTGCCGGGAATCAGAATCGTCGTTGACTCAGGTCTGGCTGATCACGTTCTCCCGGAGCTTCCGGCGCTCGTGCGTGAGCACGATGAACACGGTCGGCACAAAGACGTTTATGAGCACTCCCTCATGGTTCTGACGAAATCGATTTCCCTTGAAAAGGAGCGTTTCCCCGGCGAAGCGCCCGACGTCGTTGGCCGACTCGCGGCGCTCCTTCACGACATCGGGAAGCCCGCGACGAGGTCGTTTGACAAGCCATCCAAGACGGTCACGTTTTACGGACACGACATCGTGGGTGCTCGGATGGCGAAAAAACGCCTGACGGCACTCCGCTTCGATGGTGACACGATTACGCGCACCGTCAATCTGATTCGATTGCACTTGCGTTTCTTTGGCTACAGTGAAGGAGCATGGACCGATTCGGCGATCCGGCGTTACGTTCGAGACGCTGGCGACGAACTCGGCCGTCTCCACATTTTGGTTCGGAGTGACGTCACGACGCGAAACGAGCGCCGACTCGTCGCGATGGGTAAGGCCTACGACGATTTGGAAGCACGAATCATTGACATCCGTGCGCGCGAAGAAATTGATGCGATCCGGCCCGATCTCGACGGCGAGCAAATCATGGCGATTCTCGGAATCGGTCCAGGCCGAGCGGTCGGTGACGCCTGGAGTTTCTTGCTCGAACTTCGACTTGATGAAGGGCCGCTCGGAGCGGACGAAGCCGAAAAGCGACTTCGCGCATGGGCTTCAGAACAAGGGTTGGCTTAACCACGCCTGCTCGGCTATTGTTGGAGGGTTGCCCTTAGGGGCAATGGGAAGCACAACCCTCCTGCTACAGAAAGTCTGTGGCCGCTGAGTCCAGAGGAGGTGGGTTATTTATGCATCCATATGAACTAATGGTGATCGTCAACCCCGAGGTCGAAGATCGCACCGTTCAACCGATGATCGAGAAGTTTCTCGGCGTCATCACCACCGGAGGCGGAACCATCGACAACGTCGATTACTGGGGCCGTCGCCGTCTCGCTTACGAGATCCAGAAGAAGAGTGAAGGCATTTACACCATCGTCAACTTCACGGCCGACCCTGCAACTACGCAGGAACTTGAGCGCCAGCTTCGACTCTCCGAGTCGATCATGCGCACCAAGGTTCTCCGTGCAGACGAGGCCGTTGCTCGACTCGCTGCGGTAGCTGAGTAGTCACCATGGCTAACGACACGATCATCACGGTCGTCGGGAACCTCACCGCCGACCCCGAATTGCGTTTCACGCAAAACGGCGTTGCTGTCGCGAACTTCACGATTGCGTCAACCCCTCGCACGTTCGACCGCGCGTCGAACGAGTGGAAGGACGGCGAACCTCTGTTTCTTCGCGCTAGCGTGTGGCGTGAATTCGCGGAGCACGTAGCTGGTTCGCTCACGAAGGGCTCGCGCGTTCTCGCGACGGGCCGTCTTCGCCAGCGTTCCTACGAGACGAAAGAGGGCGAAAAGCGAACCTCGATCGAACTCGAGGTCGACGAAATCGGTCCATCGCTTCGGTACGCAACCGCGTCGGTGACGCGTGCGGCTGGAGGATCCGGTGGTGCAGTCGGCGGTTCGGATAATTCCGGCTGGACAGCACCAACGGGCGGCGACCAGTGGGGAACTCCTGTAGCAGCGGACAAAGATCCGTGGGCACAGGGCGAACCTCCGGCAGACGAAACCCCGTTCTAATTCACATTAACTTCTAGGTAAGGAAAAACTATGGCAGGTAAGGCAACCGGCGATCGCCGTAAGCCCCGCGTTGGAAAGGGAGCAAAGGCTCTCCCACCACCGCGCCCAATCAAGATCGACGTCATTGACTACAAGGACGTCGCAACTCTTCGCAAGTTCGTGTCCGAGCGCGGCAAGATTCGTTCGCGCCGGATCACGGGCGCGTCAGTCCAGGAGCAGCGCCTCATCGCCCGCGCAGTAAAGAACGCGCGCGAGATGGCACTTCTTCCTTACGCCGGCGCCGGACGTTAGGGGATATCGCATGGCTAAGCTCATTCTCACTCACGAGGTCTCAGGCCTCGGTTCAGCCGGTGATGTCGTCGAGGTCAAGAACGGGTTCGCCCGTAACTACCTCGTTCCTCAGGGGTTCGCGATTGTGTGGACTCGCGGTGGCGAGAAGCAGGTCACGGACATCAAGGCAGCCCGTTCAGCTCGCGCACTCGCATCGCTCGACGAGGCTCAGGCGCTCAAGTCGAAGATCGAAAGCGCGACCATCACCGTCCCCGCTTCGGCCGGGTCGGAGGGCCGTCTGTTCGGTTCGGTCAAGACTGCTGACATCGCCGACGCTGTTGAAGCTGCCGGGCTCGGACAGATCGACAAGCGCTCGATCGAGCTGGGGACCCCCATCAAGGCAACGGGTGCGTATTCCGCAACCGTCAAGCTTCACGATGGTGTCGTCGCCACGCTCGCACTGAAGGTTGTTGCGAAGAAGTAGGTTTTTCGCCCCCTTTTCTTTCGCCCTCGCGACGCTGTTGCGGGGGCGAAAGTGCGTTAAATGACAGGTGCGCGGCTGTGGACAGGGTAAAGGTTCAACCTTAACTCTAAACAACCTTGTCAACAGTCCGAAATTCAGGAAAACACGCGGTCAGAGAGCTAATTTTCCCAATGTTCACGTAGGTTATGCACAGTTATCATCCATCTATCAACAGGGATGTACGGCGTGTTTCACAGGTCATCCCCATGTTTATCAACAGCCCCGTTTGCGAAATTGTCGTGCAATCCCTAGCGTTCAGCGAGGAGTATTCCGCGTGGCATCCATTGCTGTCGGTGGGCGGGCGCATACTGAAGACTCCCCGACAATTCACACCAGCAGGAGGTGATCACGTGGCCGGACCACAGCTTGAACTAGTCCCCGAAGGTTTCGGCGAAAACCGCGTACCACCCAACGACGTTGCTGCTGAAATGTCGACGCTCGGAGGAATGATGCTCTCCCGCGACATCGTCGGTGAAGTCTCCGAGCTTGTTCGAGGAGCGGATTTCTATCTGCCGAAACACGAATCGATTTATGACGCGGTGATCGAGCTTTTCTCCAAAGGGCAGCCGACCGACGCAATCACCGTCGCAGAACAGCTTACGAAAAACGGGAGTCTCCAAAAGGCGGGCGGAGCCGATTACCTCCACACACTGACGTCATACGTGCCCACGGCTGCGAACGCAACGTACTACGCGAGCATCGTCGCAGACAAAGCAATCCTCCGGGGGCTTGTGTCATCGGGAACACGAATCACCCAGATGGGTTTCGCCGCCCAGGGCGAACCCGTCGACCTCGTCAACGAAGCGCAAGCGGAAATCTTCTCCATCGGCCGGTTCGCAAACTCAAACGATGCGTCCAGTGTCGCTGACGCACTGAGCGTCGCAATCGACGACATGGAGAAGATCGCAGGGCGCAACGGTGCCCACATTGAAATTCCGACCGGCTTTCGCGACCTCGACGAACTGACAAACGGACTTCACCCTGGCCAGTTGGTCCTCATCGCGGCACGGCCAGCGCTGGGAAAATCCACCCTTGCCCTCGACATCGCTCGAAGCGCAGCGATCAGGGCAAAGCAACCGACGGTGCTGTTCTCACTCGAAATGTCACGCTCGGAAATCGCAATGCGCCTCTTGGCCGCGGAGACAAGCATCTTCCTCAACAAAATGCGCAACGGAACAATTGACCAACAGGGTTGGACCAAGATCACCAAGAAGCAAGCCGACCTCAGCGAGTCACCGCTTTACATCGATGACAGCCCGAACCTCACCCTCGTCGAAATTCGGGCAAAGTGCCGCCGAATGAAACAGCAGCACGGGCTCAAGTTGATCGTTATTGATTACTTGCAGTTGATGTCATCCGGCAAGCGCGTGGAGAGCAGACAGCAGGAAGTCTCTGAATTCTCGCGCTCGCTCAAGCTTCTCGCGAAAGAACTCGACGTTCCCGTTATCGCACTGTCGCAGCTCAACCGAGGACCAGAACAGCGCTCCGACAAGAAGCCCCAACTCTCTGACCTACGCGAGTCCGGATCGCTCGAGCAAGACGCAGACATCGTGATCCTGCTCCATCGCGACCGGCACGCCGATGGCGGCGACGCGAACAACAACGCCGAGTTGATCGTTGCGAAGCATCGAAACGGTGCAACGAAAACGCTCACAGTGTTGTTCGAGGGTGCGTTCTCGCGCTTCAGCGATTTAGCAAATCTTTAGCATCGTCTCGACCGACTCAACGACACGCATAGTCTTGACACGTGAAACAATCTCGCGTCGGTTCTCGCTCAGGGGAAGCGCAAAAGCGTGATTCTCCTTCAACAAAGCTGTGGCACAACATCGCGCGAGTTGTCACGTTCACACTGCCGCACCTCCGCCG
>CAEZUE010000015.1_pt1 | contig 10249 bp, 7 predicted proteins | sample 7264421 | NCBI WGS metagenome assembly CAEZUE01 (sample SAMEA6813822, study PRJEB35770) | uncultured Microbacteriaceae bacterium | biome: Freshwater; feature: Freshwater reservoir; material: water | place: Czech Republic | collected 2016-04-20 | depth 0.5m m | reverse complement strand
GCGTGGTTCAAGAAGATTGTCACCAACACGTGTTTCAACCTTCGCCGCCAAGAGTGGACTCGCGAAAACCGATTGGTGACAACCCCGGACCTAGCGCTACTCCTGGACAACGCAGGGTTCCGCACGCCGAGCGCTGAAAAGATGGCGATCGAACGGATTCGCGAGGAAGAGCTTCGCGCCATGTTTGACCTTCTGCCCGATCCGTTCCGCGCTGCGACCAAAGCGGTCGTATTGGACGGCATGCGAACTGACGAAGCAGCAGAACTATTGTCGATTCCCGCAGCAACAGTGCTGACCCGGGTTCACCGCGGCCGCGCCCGCTTGCGTAGCATGATTACTGAACAACGAGAGAAAGAGCGAGAAATCTAATGGACACGAATCGCGATTGCGGTTGCGCTTCGGCTTTCGGCAGAATCGAAGCACTTGTTGACGGGCACCTTCGGACGACGGAAACGGTCGATGTCATCGACCATTGCGCATCGTGCGAGTCGTGTGCACAGGAACTCGACATTGTGTCAACGCTCACCGAGCGAGTGAAAACCGCGTGCTTTGAGGCTCCCCCCGCCGGCATGTGCGACGAGATCCTCAACTCGCTGAAGTCAAACCCTTAGAGTTCGGCGAACGCATCGTCCATGATGCTCGCGTGCTCCTCTGCAGAGCGCTTCGAGGATCCGACTGCCGGTGATGCTGATGCGTGTCGACTAATGACGCGAACATCGACTCCGAGGCGGCGAAGCTCCAGTGCGATGAACGGCCATGCTCCCTGGTTCTCGGGTTCGTCTTGAATCCAGACGAGTTCTGCGCCAGGGTGCTGAGCGATGGCGTCACGAAGGTCGTTCTCCGGGAACGGGTAGAACTGTTCCATCCGCACGAGAGCGATTCCGATGGCGTCACGCTTGTCGCGTTCGGCGATGAGGTCGTAATGGATTTTTCCCGAGTGAAGGAGAATTCGGCGAGTCGTGCCCTTTACGGCGGAGTCACCGATGATCGGTCGGAAAGCGCCGTTGGTGAAGTCGTCGACGGAGCTGGAAGCGCCGCGAAGTCGAAGCATTGCCTTTGGGGTGAAAACCACCAGTGGGCGCTTGGGTTGTGAGTACGCCTGGCGCCGAAGGAGGTGGAAGTACGAGGCTGGAGTTGACGGCCTCGCAATAGTCATGTTTCCCTCTGCAGCCAACTGGAGGAAGCGTTCGATTCGGGCAGACGAGTGGTCGGGGCCTTGACCCTCGTACCCGTGAGGCAGAAGCAACACTAGTCCTGAGTTTTGCCCCCACTTTTGCTCTGACGATGAGATGAACTCGTCGATGACGGTTTGGGCGCCGTTGGCGAAATCGCCGAACTGCGCTTCCCAGACCACGAGTGCGTCTGGGTTGCCAACGGAATATCCGTACTCGAACGCCATCGCGGCGTATTCGGACAGGAGTGAGTCGTAGATCCAAAATCGCGCTTGATTCTCAGAGAGGTTGAGCAGCGGCAACCACTCTTGACCGTTGATGCGGTCGTGGAACACGGAGTGGCGCTGAACGAATGTTCCGCGTCGCGCGTCCTGGCCGGCAAATCGAACCTTTGTGCCTTCGAGGAGGAGCGAACCGAGGGCGAGAATTTCGCCAAAACCCCAGTCGATGTCGCCGTTGCGACTCATGTCGACGCGCTTCGCAAGGAGTTGCTCGAGTTTGGGGTGAACACTGAAGCCAGCTGGGGGGTTGCCGTGCGCGTCACCGATTCGGTGCACAACGGAGACGTCGACACCCGTTGTCTCTGGGTGACGCTGAACCTGCAGCGCTGGTGCCGCCGTGATGTCGGGGATCACCGAGGTGTCAACGGCCGATTCGTGGGTGTCAGCGAAGGCATTCTCGAGGAGCGAAAGGAATTTTTGCTGCACCTGGTCATATTCAGCCTGTGTGATATCGCCACGACCGACGAGAGCCTCAGCGTAAAGGGTTCGAACCGAACGCTTCGCTTCGATGAGGTTGTACATGAGGGGTTGAGTCATTGACGGGTCGTCGCCCTCGTTGTGTCCGCGGCGGCGATAACTGACGAGGTCGATCACGACGTCGTGCTTGAAAGTCTGGCGGTAACGAACAGCCAGTTTTGCAACGCGAACAACAGCTTCGGGGTCATCGCCGTTGACGTGGAAGATGGGCGCTTGAACCGACTTGGCGACGTCGGTGGAGTACAGCGAGGTTCGTGAATCGCGCGGGAGTGTTGTGAAGCCAACCTGATTGTTGACGACAACGTGGATGGTTCCGCCGGTGCGGTAACCGCGCAGTTGGCTCATCTGAAGCGTCTCGATGACGACACCCTGGCCAGCCATTGCGGCATCTCCGTGAACAAGGATGGGGAGGACAGTGAAGGATGCAATCGGCTTGAAGTCTTGCTTTGCGCGAACGATTCCTTCGAGAACACCGTTGACCGCTTCGAGGTGGGACGGGTTCGCGGCGAGGTACACCGGGATTGACTGACCATCGGCAGTGACGAAGGTCCCCTTCGTGCCGAGATGGTACTTGACGTCTCCGGAGCCCTGCACCGTTGACGTGTCGGTGGTTCCCTCAAACTCTCGGAAAATCTGTCCGTATGTTTTGCCTGCGATGTTGGCAAGAACGTTGAGTCGGCCGCGGTGGGCCATTCCGATGTCGACCTCATCGAGTTCGTAGTCGGCGGCGTCCTGAATGATCTCGTCGAGGAGGGCAATCATCGATTCTGAGCCCTCGAGCGAGAAGCGCTTCTGCCCCACATATTTGGTCTGGAGGAAGGTCTCAAATGCCTCGGCTTGGTTGAGCTTGTCAAGAATTCGCATTTGCTCATCGTGAGTGGGCTTCTCGTAAGGCTGTTCGAGCTGTTCCTGAAACCACGCGCGTTGTTCAGGGTCTTGAAGGTGTGTGTATTCCACACCGACCGTTCGGCAGTAGGAGTCGCGCAAGAGCCCGAGCACTTCGCGGAGAAGCATTGTTCGACGACCGGCGAGTCCACCGACAACGAATTCGCGGTCGAGATCCCAGAACGTCAGACCGTGGCTCTCGATTTCGAGGTCGGGGTGGCTGCGTTGGCGGTATTCGAGCGGATCGATATCGGCCATCCGGTGCCCGCGGACACGGAACGCGTCGACGAGCTGCTGGACTCGGGCTGTCTTGTTGATGTTGTCTGCATCGTTAACGTTGATGTCTTGTGCCCAGCGAATTGGCGCGTAGGGAATTCGCAGAGCTGCAAAAAGGTCTTCGTAGAAGTCGTTTTCTCCGATGAGCAGTTCGTGCACGATCTTGAGGAACTCCCCGGAACCAGCGCCCTGGATGACCCGGTGGTCGTAGGTCGACGTGAGCGTAATCGTCTTTGAGATGCCGAGATCGAACAGCACTTTCTCGGACGTGCCTTGAAACTCAGCAGGGTAGTCGAGCGCGCCAGCGCCAACGATGCAGCCCTGTCCGCGCATCAAGCGAGGAACGGAGTGGACGGTTCCGATTCCACCAGGGTTGGTGAGCGAAACGGTGTTTCCCTGGAAGTCCTCGGCGGTGAGTTTGTTAGCTCTCGCGCGAGAGACGACATCTTCGTAGGCTGCAAGGAAATCGGCGAACGTCATCTGTTCAGCTTTTTTGATGCCGGGAACGAGAAGGGCTCGTGTGCCATCCGGTTTCGGAACGTCAATGGCTAATCCGAGGTTGATGTGTGCAGGGACGACAAGCGATGGTGTTCCGTCTGGCTCGTCGTAAAACACGTTTTGCGAGGGGAACGACTTGAGGGCGCGAACCATCGCCCAACCGATCATGTGCGTGAACGACACTTTTCCACCGCGGGTGCGGCGCAAGTGATTGTTGATGACGATGCGGTTATCAATCATCAATTTCGCGGGGACGGTGCGCACGCTCGTCGCAGTGGGAACGGTGAGCGACGCGTCCATGTTCGATGCAAGTGCTTTCGCCATACCTTTGAGCGGCGAGACAACGGCTTCGTCGGTCGCGTCCGAAGGCTTTGTTGCCTCTGGTGCTTGCGCCGGAATTGGCGTGTTTGTTGGACCTGTCGATGTCGTTCGCGACGTGGACGGAATCGAATCAATCGCGCCGGTTGAGTTATCCGTTGGTTCGACGCGTGCGGCGACAGGTGCGGCCGCGGTGGGTGCAGCGGCTTCCTGTGCGGTGGCAGCGGGCGCGGTGGTGTTGCCAGCTTTCGCTGCGTAGGCCTGCAGGGTCGGAATCCACGACGCTTCAACTGAGGTGGGGTCTTTCACCCACGCTTCGTACATTTCCTCAACGAGCCAGTCGTTGGCTCCGAAGTCGCCGGATGTAGTCGAGTCAGTAGAACCGTCGTTCGACACTGCTTGTTGTCACCTCATTGCGTGGAATGAATCGTGGTTTGGCAACCACCACAGTCCAGCCTACCCACCTCATTGCGGTGGGGCGCAACCCTGTGTTGTCGTGGCGTGACTCGTATACTTGGGCAATGGACGGTCACCATAAACAGTGGTCACGTCTCACGCTGAATTCAGGTGAGTTGACGTGACTGAATGGTTGATGATTGGTGTCGGAGTCCTTCTCACAATCGGCACAGGATTCTTTGTTGCGTCCGAGTTCGCGCTTGTCACTCTCGATCGAAGCGATCTTGAGGCCCGTCGAACAGCAGGCGAATCGGGTTTCACTCCAGCGATCAAAGCACTCACCCGCACGTCGACTCATCTCTCCGCTGCACAGTTGGGAATTACACTCACCACACTTCTCACGGGCTGGACGATGGAGCCGGCTGTGTCAGCGCTGCTGTCGCCAACTCTCCAGTCGTGGGGGCTTTCGGAGGGGTCGGCTGACATTGTCGCCGCGGTGACAGCAATCACCCTGGCAACTGTGTTGTCGATGATTATTGGCGAGCTATACCCCAAGAACTTGGCGCTCTCGGCTCCGCGGCGCGTTGTTAAGTTTGTTGCCCCGTTCCAGTTGGCGTTCACGTGGGTGTTCTCTCCATTCATTTGGATGCTCGTCGCCGCGTCAAACGGAATTGTCCGAATGTTTGGCGTCGAGCCCAAGGAGGAGTTGTCGTCGGCGAGAACCGCCGAGGAGCTCGCTTCTGCCGTCCGACACTCGTCGATGCACGGCGGTCTAGAGGAAGACACTGCGACACTTCTCGGAAAAGCTCTATCGTTCTCGCAACACCAGGCTCAAGACATCATGACTCCGCGCACGCGAGTTGCGACCGTCAAAGTGGGGGACACCGCGGCCGACATCATCGCTCTTGCCCGCAAGACGGGCTTCTCTCGCTTTCCCGTCATCGATGAGGACGCTGACGACATCGTCGGTCTTGTCCACATCAAGCAGGCTGTCGCCGTGCCGCGCGACCGCCGTGCCGACGTGCCGGCGGGCGCCCTTCTCGGCGAGGCACTTCGCGTCCCGGAAACCATGCAACTCGATACGCTTCTCGGCGAGCTCCGCACGCGCGGATACCAAATGTCGATTGTCGTCGACGAGTACGGCGGGACAGCCGGGATTGCGACCCTCGAAGACCTGATCGAGGAACTTATCGGTGAAGTCAGCGACGAACACGATCGGACGCGCGCGGGTATTGTTCGCGCGAACGGTTATGTGACATTCCCCGCTGGGCTCCGCCCAGACGAGTTGAGCGAACAGGCCGGGATTGATGTCCCCGAGGAGGGTCCCTGGGAAACCGTCGGTGGGTACTTGCTCTCGGAGTGGGGAACCATCCCTGACGTCGGCCAAACCCTCGAAACCGACACGGGTGTCTTCATCGTTGAACGAATGGACGGGCGACGCATTGATCGCGTTCGGTTTACTCCTCGTGAGGTGAACGATGACTGATTTGTCCGGAATCATCTGGCTGTGGGTGCTCCTTGCCGTCAACGCGTTCTTCGTTGGCGCTGAGTTTGCCGTCGTCGCAGCGCGACGCAGCCAAATCGAACCAAAGGCCCAGGCCGGTTCGTGGGCGGCTGGTGTTGCCCTGAAGGCAATGGAACGGGCGAGCCTCATGCTCGCGACATCACAACTCGGTATCACCGTGTGTTCGCTTCTCATTCTCGGTGTGTCAGAACCGGCCATCCACCATTTGTTTGACGATCTCCTTCACGGACTGCCGCTCTCGTATGAGGCAATTTCGGCTATCGCGCTCGTGCTCACGATTCTGATCGTCACCGTTTTGCACGTGGTGGTTGGGGAAATGGTGCCGAAGAACCTTGCGTTCTCGGTGCCTGACCGCGCTGTGCTGATTCTTGCGCCGCCGCTTGCCGCCGTTGCGTTCGCGTTCAAGCCCGTCATCTTCGCACTCAACTGGATGGCCAACATTCTGGTGCGATGGAGTGGCTTCGAACCCAAAGACGAAGCACAGTCGGTATTCACTCTCGATGAGATGGCCACCATCGTTGAACAATCCCAAAAAGAGGGAAAGTTCGATGACCGCGCTGGCGCTGTCAGCGCAACAATCGAATTCACCTCGAAGAAGGTGTCCGACATCACGGTTCCCCTTGCCGACATTGTGACCCTGCCTGAGGGTTCAACGCCTCTCGACGTCGAACGCGAAGTCGCACAACGAGGTTTCAGCCGATACGTGTTGATCGACGAGGCAGGTGAACCGACGGGGTACATCCACCTCAAGGACATCATCGATCGAGACGACGACGAGCCCATCCCTGCCAAGCGTGTCCGCCAATTGACATCGCTGTATCGCGGGCTCGACCTCGAAGACGCCCTGGCGCAATTGCGTAAAACCGGTGCTCACATCGCGCGCGTGTTCGATGCGAGCGGCGAGACGGAAGGCCTTTTGTTCCTTGAGGACATCATCGAAGAGCTCATTGGCGAAGTCCAAGACGCCACCCGTCGCCGCTAAAGTTGGGGCATGACAAACTCGGACGCGCCCGTAGTTCTCGCGATTGGAGAGGCGTGCATCGACATCGTCCGACGCAATGGTTCGGAAGGCGCGCACCCCGGAGGTTCACCGATGAACGTCGCAGTCGGAGTGTCGAGGCTCGGCGTTTCGGCCGCGCTGTCAACGAGATTCGCCGATGACGAGCTCGGTGCCCTGATTGTTGAGCACACAAGCAACTCGGGAGTAACACTCACCAGTGGCTCGCGTCGCGCAACCAAGACGTCCACCGCGACCGCGACAATTGGTAGTGACGGCGCAGCCCACTACCTTTTCGACTTCGATTGGGACTGGACGGACGACATCGATTTCGTTCCGCGCGCAGTCCACACAGGCTCAATCGGTGCTGTCATGGCACCGGGTGGAGTTCGTGTCCTCGAGGCAGTCCGCCGTTTGCGTGACACGTGTCTCGTCACGTTTGACCCGAATTCTCGTCCGTCCCTCATGGGTGATCGCGCGGAAGCGGCGAAGCTCGTCGAGCAGTACGTTGCACTGGCCGATGTCGTCAAGGCGTCAGACGAAGATCTTGAGTGGCTGTACCCCGATCGGACTCCCGTCGAAACGGCTACCGTGTGGTCGCGTTTGGGCCCTGCGCTCGTAGTCGTCACCGCTGGTGGTTACGGCGCCACTGTTGTGACGAGCGACAACGATGTCTCCGAATTCATCGCACCCGCCGTGACGGTGTCTGACACGATCGGTGCTGGGGACTCGTTCATGGCAGGGCTCATCGCCTCGCTGTTTCATCGCGAAATGCTCGATGTATCCAAGCGTGGAGCTCTGCACGCTCTGAGGTCAGCCGCAATCGCGTCAATCGTCGCCGAATCTCTTCAGTGCGCGGCAATCACCGTGCAGCGCGAGGGCGCTGATCCACCACGCCTCGACGAAGTCTCGTTCGGCGCTTAGGGTTGCGCGCGCTCGTACTGCTCAGGCCAGTAGGGCAGTTTGTACCCGAGCGCGGTGGATGCGCGTAAGGCGAAGTGCGGGTCGCGCATCATTTCTCGACCGAGCATGACGGCGTCAGCCTGACCGGTTTCAACGATCTCATTTGCTTGGTGCGGATCGGTGATGAGCCCGACCGCGTTGACGGGAACTTCAGCGGTGCGCTTGATACCCGTGGCAAAAGTGACTTGGTAACCGGGACCGGTGGGAATGGGAATCCCTGATTGGATTCCACCGGTCGATGTATCGATGAGGTCAGCGCCTGCTTCGTGAGCCCATGCAGCGACGTGTTCGACCTCTTCGGGTTGGAGACCCTCTGGAGTCCAGTCGGTTGCGCTGACGCGGAGAAAGAGGGGAACGTCGTCGCCGGCAACTTCGCGGACAGCGCGGATGATGCGCAGCAAAAGTCGTGCGCGATTTTCCAGAGACCCACCGTAGTCATCGGTGCGGTCATTGGCGATGGGTGAGAGGAACTGGTGGAGCAGATAGCCGTGAGCGGCATGAACTTCAAGAACGTCGAAGCCTGCGCGCAGTGCACGCTGAGCCGCCGCGGCCCAATCCGCCACCGTCTGGTCGATCCCCGCGATGTCGAGTGCAACGGGCGGGTTGTAATTTCCGAAGGCGAGACTCGATGGTCCGACAGTCTCCCAACCACCCTGCTCTGCGTTCGCTGAATCCTCGTAGTCGGCGCCCCAGCCCGGAGCGGTCGAGGCTTTACGACCGGCGTGCGCCAACTGGATTCCAGCGACGACGCCTTGGGAGTGGATAAAGTCGGTTACGCGCTTCCAGCCTGCTTCCTGAGCGTCTGTCCAAATTCCAACGTCGTGCGGTGAAATGCGGGCGACATCGTTGATGCCCGTCGCTTCCGCCATGACCAAACCTGCGCGACCGATTGCGACAGAACCAAGGTGAACGAGGTGCCAATCCGTTGGCACGCCGTCGCGTCCTGCTGAATATTCGCACAGGGGAGAAAGCCAAATGCGGTTACGGAAGGTCACTGAGCGAATTGTGAGTGGTTGGAACAGAGCTGGGACGGTCATGACCTCAGTTTAGATTCGTGACGGCGTTTAGGCTTGCGATGTGCGCGCCTCCAATCCAGAAACGGCTAGCCCGGTCGTGTCGACGCGGGCGCTGTGGTGGATCGGCGCAATCTTTTTTGTCGTTGTTCACCTTGTGTTGATTACCGAGAATCTTCGTGCTCCCAATCAGCCACTCGGAGATATCACCTACACCTATCCGTTGTGGATAGCTGAGGCGATGACGTCGGGGTTGTGGCCGGGACTGACCACGGACGGCGTGTATCCATACCTCGCACTGATTCCCATGACAATCGGTGCATACGGATTGAACCTGTGGTTTGGCTTGTGCATTGCCGTGGACGGTATTGCGTGGTGGGTTCTCGCCCGTCGAAGCATCGCGGCAGCGTTTGCATGGTTGCTTTTTCTCGCAGTGCTCGGCCCGATCGCCCTCGGTCGAATCGACGTGGTGACGGTGGCACTGGCGATTGCCGCCATTGCCCTTGTTGAGCGGAGTCCGCGAGTTGCCGGTGTCGTCATTGCGATAGCAACCTGGATCAAGGTGTGGCCAATCGTGTTGGGCCTTTCCGCGCTTCTCACCAATCGAGGGAGCACTGTGGCCCGCTGGGCCTTCGTTTCTGCTGTTCTCATTGGCGGCGTCGGTGTCGCGCTGGGAGACCCGGCACATGTGTTGAGCTTCCTCGGAAGCCAGCAGGGTCGCGGGATTCAGATTGAGGCTGTCGCCGCAACGCCGTGGTTGTGGGACGCGTGGGCGGGTGGTGTGTCTCGGGTTATCTTCACTCCTGAAATCTTCACGTTCGAAGTCGTTGGCCCTGGGACTGCCGAGGTGTCGACGTTGATAACGGCCATCGCAGCCATCGCCCTGGGAATCGTTGCGCTCGCCGTGCTGCGATTAACTGTTCGAGTGAAAGACCGCCCAGCTGGGTTCCCTTTTGCCGCAACCATCACGCTGCTCGTCTCAATGCTCGTCGTTGTGAACAAGGTTGGTTCGCCGCAATTTGTGTCGTGGTACGGCGTAGCGGTCGCGGTTCTCGTCATCTGGTTTCACCCGCGGTGGTCACCGACTTTGTTGTTCGGAATCGGCATCATCGCCGTTCTCACGCACGTTCTTTACCCTTATGCGTACTTTGATTTCGTTGACCTTCAGTATTCGCCGCTCATGCTCATCACGTTGCGCAACGCCGTCGAGGTTGCGGTTCTCGTGGTCGCCGCAATTGCGACGATTCGCGCTCTACGCGTCGAGAAGCTTTCGAAGTAACGAGCCGGTCGTTTCGTCGTCAATGAGGAATGCGTCGTGACCGAACGGTGACGACATGACGAAGGCATCCCTACCCCCGATGTGGTTAGGCAAGTGCTCTGCGAGGGCAATTTGTTGTTCCAGTGGGAAGCATCGGTCGGAATCGATTCCGACGACGAGGGCCTTCGCG
>CAEZUE010000014.1_pt1 | contig 10882 bp, 5 predicted proteins | sample 7264421 | NCBI WGS metagenome assembly CAEZUE01 (sample SAMEA6813822, study PRJEB35770) | uncultured Microbacteriaceae bacterium | biome: Freshwater; feature: Freshwater reservoir; material: water | place: Czech Republic | collected 2016-04-20 | depth 0.5m m | reverse complement strand
ACTCGATGTACGCCACGTTTGCGGCGGGAACCAGGTACGACTGCCCCTTGACATCGGTGAGAGTCAAGACTCCGGAGGACGCGAGGGCTGCCGTGAGTTGCGCGCTGATGTCCGCCGCGCTCGCATCGGTGTCAAAAGAGAGTTCGCGAGACGCGTGCTGAATGCCGATTCGAATTTCCATAACTCAAGGCTAATAGGTGTTTCACGTGGGTGGTCACTTGTACCCTCGGTGTCATGGCAATTGTTTCCCTCGACCAGAATCAGCGCGACGTTCTCGCCGCTGTGACGGACGGGCGCAATCACCGCGTGTTCGGCGCACCGGGAACGGGCAAGTCAACTCTCATCCGTGAACTCGTTGCCGGAATCATCGAATCACGAGGCCAGGCGGCAGCGCGAGTCATCACTCCGTCCCGTCAATCCGCGACGGCGATGCGCGACGAACTCACGCTGCGCGCTGGAGTGGCAACCGAAGGGCCGCTCGCGCGATCGATCTCCTCGCTCGCGTTCGCCATTGTGTCGGAGGCAAACGGCGACGGGTTCCCGCCTCGGCTCCTCTCCGGCGGCGAGCAAGACGCAATTCTCAAAGACATCCTTGACGGCCAACGCGAAACGGGAGTCGACGCTGGCTGGCCTGACGACATCGACATCAATGTTCGATCGATTCGTGAGTTCCGAACTCAAGTCCGCGATCTCCTGTCGCGATCGCGCGACCTCGGATTGTTCGGCGGCGACGACCGTCCGTTGGCCAAGCTCGCGCAGCTCGGAGAATCCGCCGGCCGACCCGAGTGGGTCGCCGCAGCATCGCTCCTCGACGACTACATCGAATACCTCGAAGTGTCGTGCCCCGGTCAGGTCGATCCGGCCGAGCTCATCAACAACGCCACGGCAATTCTCGCGAAAGAGAGTGCGCGTCCGATTGATGAGCAGATCACCCTCGTCCTCGACGATGCACAGGACTTCACTCCGTCGCACTGGCGCTTCATCGCGGCGTGGAGCCGTTCCCGAGGGCCGATTGTCGCCTTCGGTGATCCGGACACGGCAACCGCGGGTTTCCGAGGAACCGATCCTGGCGTCCTCACCGCGTCGCCCGACTCCGACACCGCCGTCACGTGGGAACCCCCGCTGTCGCTCTCCACACTTCATCGTCAGGGCGGAGTCATGCCAGACGCCATCGCGACAGTTCGGGCGATTATTGGCTTAGCGGATGGGTACACCCGTCCCGCTGCAGACCCATCGCCCGCGGCGCCAACGACTGTGGTTCGAACAAGCCTGGCGTCCTCACCTTCTCGCGAACGCGACACAATCGCACGATTCCTTCGCTCCGAGCATTCACCGGAGAAACCGTTCGACGCCATGGCCGTCATCGTGAGAAGCGGCGCTGAAGCGGAGTCACTCGTTTCACACCTCAACGCCATGAACATCCCCGCCTTTGCCGAGACGACGGGGCGCCCGCTTCGAGACCACCCTGTCGTTGCATCACTTCTTCTCCTCGTGGCTCGCGGCCTCCACCCTGAAAATCTCACAATCGACGACGTTCGTACGCTCCTCACCGGACCTATCGGCGGTTTGTCGAGTCTCGAATACCGCGCGGTGCGCCGCACCGTCCGCGCGGCCGAACTCGCGAGCGGATCGAACCTTTCCGCCGACGCGATTCTTGTCCGCATGATGACGGACCGCAACGAGGTGGTCGTCTTCAACCGTCCGCTTCCTCGTGGGTTCACGACGGTGTCGCGAATACTCCACGATGTTGGTGCTGCGCGCGAATCCCAAATGGACGAATTGCTGTGGTCAGTCTGGAATGCAACAGGTCTCGCCGACCGCTGGGTGTCGGAATCGACAAAGACCGGATACGCCGCGACGTACGCACACGATGGCCTCGATGCCGTACTCGCACTGTTCCACGTCATCGAAACAGCACTGAGCAACTCGCCAACCGAGTCGGCCGACACGTTCATCGAGCGCATGATGGGCCAAGCTGTGCCGAATGATTCACTGTCGCCGCGCATGACGGTCGGATCAGTCGTTGTGGCAACACCGGCGGCTGTCGTCGGTCGCGAGTTTGCTGTGACGGTCGTTGCCGGGCTCAATCGCGGTGTGTGGCCGAATCTTCGGAATCGGAGCGCAATTCTTCACAACACCGAACTTGCATCCGCCGCCTTTGTATCGAGCGAGGAACGCGATCAACAACAGCTCGACCCGCGCCGCGCCGTTCTTCACGACGAAGTCCGACTCTTCTTGCTTGCCATCACACGAGCCACCGACTCGATGCTTCTCACTGCCCTCAAGACTGAAGACGAAGCGCCGAGTCCGCTTTTTCGCATTTTCGCCGGGTCCAAGACTCGGATCGAAGATGCTTCCCTTGACGTCGCAGCTGCGAACGCCCTCGTCCCCACCTTCGTCGGGGCCAACTACGTCACGACTCTGCGTGAACTCGTCGCGACGCTGCGGGCCAAACTCATTTCAAGTGAATCAACCGATTCAGAAACAGCCGACGCAGCAGCAGCTCTTGCGAAACTCGTCAAGGAAGGCGTGGGTGGGGCGGCACCATCGGAGTGGCTCGGCATGCGCGACATTACGGGCGAACACCGCCCGCTCTTCCCCGACGGCGCGGTTTCGGTGAGTCCGTCCGGGCTCGACAATTTTGACGCGTCAGCGCTTGACTGGTTCGTCGAGAGTGTCGCGAGCGGGGCCTCCACCATCTCCATGAGCATGGGAACCCTCATTCACTGGGTCGCAGAGAAGGCAACAGTCTTCGACATCAACACGCTGAAAACACTTGTTGATACGAGATGGAGCGAACTCAGCTTCGAGGCGCCGTGGGTCAACGAAGCACAACGAGCAATCGCGGACACTCTCGTAACTGGATTGTCCGATTACTTGACTCGCGCGGAACAGGGTGGGCTCGAGGAAGTTCTCCACGAACAACGGCTCCGCATTACGATCTCTGACGGCGGAGCGGACGGCGTCACCGCGACCATCGGCGGACGAATCGACCGAATCGAACGTCACGCAGACGGCACCGCAACCATCGTGGACTTCAAGACCGGAGCAAAGGCCAAGAGCGACGCCGACACTCAAGAGAACCTTCAGCTACGTGCTTACCAATACGGGCTTGTCAACGGCGGAGTGGTCCGACGGGTTGACTCGGATGGCATAACCGTGCCTTTCCACGCCGAGAACGCCGGTGCAAAACTCGTCTTCCCGGCGGTGCCGTCGACCCCCAAGGGTGGTTCACCACTCGAGTACACCGAAAACGTCCAGGCCGTGTCAGACGACACTGCCCACGCCGAGTTTGCAGCCGCCATCATGGAGGCCGCGCGCGGCATGCATCAGTCGGTATTCACCGGACCCCGAGTCGGACGCGATTTCGCGGGGTCACTCGACCCCAACAAGGTCTGGGTGCGAATTCCGGAGGTGAGCGCTCATGAGTAACGACACCGCGAAGAAGGAGTTCGAGCGCAAACTCGATTTGGGCAAAGACCTCACCCCCCAACAATGGGCTGTCATTGACGCTGAACTCAAGGGCGTCCACCTTGTCCTTGCCGGTGCAGGCTCGGGCAAAACAGAAACAATGTCGTTGCGTGCACTCAACCTCATCGCCCGCGACAAGATTGCCCCGCATCAAGTGCTTGGGCTCACCTTCACGCGCAAAGCCGCAAACGAACTGACCGAACGTTTCGGGAAGAGCGTCAATCAGATGCGCTCGCGCATCGACGAGTTCAGGTCAAGCGATAATGACATGTCGAACCTCGGGGAGGATCCCCACGGTTTCCTCATGCCTAGTGTGTCAACCTACAACTCCTTTGCAACCGACCTGTTTCGTGATCATGGCTACCGAATTGGCTGGGATCCCGACTCAATCGTCATCACCGACGCAACCGCCTACGCGATTGCACGAGAGGTCGTTCTTGACTCGACCGACCCGGTACTGGCCACACTGGGTAAGTCGGTCGATGACCTCACGCGAATCGTGATGAAGCTGTCCTCCGACCTCGTCGAATACCGCCCCAGCGTGAGCGCCATCGACACGTTCGTTGCCGACGCACTCAAGCTCAATGATTTGCCCAGCAGCAAACCCAAGGGCGCAACAGGAAAAACTCGAGGCGAGGTTGCCCGTGTCAACAAGATTTCGTCACTGTCAACCTTCGTGACGCTCGCCCAGGAATTCGCAGCCCGCAAGCATCGGCGGGGGATGCTCGAGTTCTCCGATCAGGTGGCGTTCGCGCGGGACATCGTCGAACGTTTCCCCGACGTCGTCACGGAATACCGTGAACGCTTCGCGGTGGTCATTCTCGACGAATACCAAGACACCTCTGTCACTCAAGCCCAGTTGCTCTACACGCTGTTCGGCAAGCACAATGTCACGGCGGTCGGCGACACCAACCAGTCCATCTACGGCTGGCGCGGAGCCAGCGCGTCGAACGTGCTTGATTACTTCCCCAACTTTGGGGCCGAAAAGTCCAGGGACGACATCCTCCGCCTGACGGTCTCGTGGCGCAACGGAACCTCGATTCTCGACGCGGCGAATCACCTCGTCAAACACACGTTTGTCGACGAAGGTCGCGAAAAACTCGTCGCCAAACCCGACGCGACGTCGGAACCCCTTCACGCCGTGTACACCAACACGGTCGACGAAGAGGCGGAAGCCGTAGCGGCGTGGTTTGCGACGCAGGTCGGCCGCCGCAAGAAAGACCTTGCAACAAAAACCGACAGGCAATTCACGGCGGCTTTGCTGCTCGAAACGCGAACCCACCAAACCGACTTCTGTGCAGCGCTTCGGCGCCACGGTGTGCCGTACCAGATCCTTGGAGTTCCCGGGATCCTCACCGAACCAGCCATCGCCGACCTCTACTCTGCGCTGTCCGTCACAGCCGACCCAAACGCGGGGGTTCATCTCGTGCGCCTGCTCGGCGGAGCGCGCTGGCGCATTGGTGTCGCCGATTTGTGGGCGCTCCACAACCACGCACGAAATTTGTCTACCGAATATCAGTCACGAGAGGTTCGCGAACGATTCGGCACGTCACTCGCGGTCGACGAATCACAATCTCTCGTCGACGCACTCGACTCGCTTCTCGATCGAACGCGCGAATCGTTGAGTCCCGAACGGGGCATCCCGGTCGACTTCAGCGACGGGGGATACGCAGCGCTTCTCGACGCCGCCCAGTTCTTCCGCGACCTCCGGCGCCTCGGTCGACTGCCTCTCAACGACATCGTTCGCGCCACGACGGAACGACTCAACCTGGATATCGAAACAGTCGTCAACCCGTCAGCTGAATCGCGAAGTTACTTCGAGGCGTTCGACGGTCTGGTTTCGTCATATCGCTCCATCGGACTCAACGACACGTTGTATTCGTTCGTGAAATGGGTTGCCGACGTCCAATCGCTGGAAAAGTATTCACCTCGCCCCGAAGATAGCGCTCCGGGGGTCGTGCAGGTGCTCACGGTGCACAGTGCGAAAGGTCTCGAATGGGACGCGGTGGCCATCCCGCGCTGGTCGACCATGGACAAGGGCATGGAGACAAAACGCGCTAACGAACTCGGCTGGCTCAACGAAGGCTCGTTGCCTCACCCGTTCCGCCCCGATGCGATTTACCTTCCCCATCTCGCAATCGGCAAGCTGACAACAATTGAAGCCGCCGAGGTTGCTATCAAGGCGTACGCGACCGACCTGAAAGAAAACGCCTACCTCGCAGAACGGCGCCGCGTTCGGTACGTCGCCATCACTCGCGCAGCTGAAGCGCTCATGATTTCCGGTTCCTTCTACAACGCCACGAGCAGCAAGCCGACACCACCAGACGCGTGGTGGATTGAACTCGAAGAAGGAAAGCACATCCCGGCGCATGATCCCGAGGTGTGCACAGAAACCAACCCCAATCTTGACGAATCCGTTGTCGCGTCGTGGCCGACTAATCCGTTCGGCTCGACTGCACACGAAGCAACAGTGCACGCTGCAGCTCAATGTGTCATCAACGCCAGCCCGGACACTCCGACGACTCACGATCTCGAAATCGAAAGACTCCTCGCTGAATCCCGCGCGGAGCAGACTGCGTCGATCCCGACACGTATCCCCGCCTCGAGGTACGCCGAATGGTCGACAAACCTCGACGCCGTGCGCGAAGGGAACCGCCGACCCGTCCCGACCAGGCCGTTTGCCGCCGCCCGTGTCGGAAACGAAGTTCACGTCTGGATTGAGCGCGGGGCTCCGGGTGAGGACAGGTTTGACTTGTCGAACGATTCGGACGCCGCGGTCGAAACCGACACGACCATCGAGAAGCTCAAGGAGACCTACCTTGCGTCTCGCTGGCGCGATGCGAAATGCCTCCACAAAGAGATTGAGATTCTGTTGCCCCAAGGCCGGCACATCATCGTGTGCAAAATTGACGCCGTGTATGAGATTGACGGACGGATCACCATCGTTGACTGGAAGACCGGCGCGAAGCCCACAACGGAGGCAGAGAAGGACGCCAAAGCGATGCAGATTGTCCTCTATCGCCGAGCGCTGTCTGCGCTGACGGGCACACCCGACGCCGACATCGACTGCTACCTGTTCTACCTTGCCCACAACTGGGAGTGGAACGTGGAGCCTGGCCGCCTCGATCGCCTTGACGCCCTGCCGCCAATCGATTAGAAGAAGCTAGAGGATGTCGCTGTCATCACGGCGGGGTGGTCTTTCCTCGCGTGAAAAGAACGTCTCCGCGATGGTGGACTGAATTTCTTCAACCTCGGCGTCGATGATGACCTCACCGGCTCGTCCACCAGCCTCCGTGCGCGATGATTCCGACGCGTCAACAACCGCCCTCGCGTTCGTCACCGTCGGCGGCGTGTGTGCGGCGGGCGACGGTGAAACCTCGACAATCGGTTCGGCGACACGCGTTGGGGCGTTGTCCTCAAAGGCGCTCTCGTCAGATGCGGGGCGTGAGATATCAACGACGAGGTTCACGGGCTTTGGCGCAGCGGCACCGAGTGACATCGCCGGGTTGTCGGTCACCGAGGCGAGGAGCGACGTGAGCATCGACACTGCCTCGTCAACGTGAGCTTCGTCGCGCGTATCAACTCCGTGCACGAGCCAACCGGCAATGTCCAACTCCGCACGAAAGCGCGCGCGATGCCCAATGCGACGGTCCGTTGCTCCTCGGCTCGCGAGGTATTCCTCAATAAACGGAGCTGATACCTCCGGAGGAGTCGGTCCAACGACCGCCTTCACGTCCACCGCAGGGTCGCCAACTGCAGCCGATCCCCACTTGACGATTCCGGAAACGACGTTGCCGTCGACGAGCACATCCTCGAGGTCAAGATCCCCGTGGGTAATCGTTGGTGTGAACTGCCACAATTCGGTGTCCTCAATCGCAGCATCCCAGCGGTCGAGCAGCTGGCTCGGAACACGAGTTGTCTGATGTGCTCGGTCGATGATGCCGGCAGCGTCACGGAGGCAGTCGAGTGACGTGTTGACCGGGATGGAGCCCTTCTTGACAATGTTCGTGGGAAGAGAATGGAGCTTGGCGAGTGCGTGTGCGAGAGAAGGAAGCGCTGGCTTGATGTCGCGCAGGGTCACGAGCGACGTCCCGTGGACCTCTTTTGTAACCACGATTCGACGAGTCTCCATCAGCCCAGCCGCAAGTGTGTGAGGGACGCTAAACCCCAATCGTTCGCGCACGCCGGCGCTGAGAAGCCTCCCGGCTGCGTGCTCGTGATCTTGGATGAGCGCGGCCTCGGCTGTCGTCGGGGACGAAATAGTGATGACCGAACCGTCGGCAGTACGACACGTCACACGGTCGAGGCCGTCGATGGACGAATCCCGATAGCCGTCGATTTGGAGAGAGGGCACTTTGCCCACGGCCCACGCCGTTAGCATGATGGGAGACATCGCCATGTTGGTAGCGTAAAGCGAAGGGTGTGCGCACTGAGGTTGCCACGCGAGAGGAGATCAATGAGCGCTCTCGTTGAGGCCCTCGACCCGAACCAGCGAAAAGTCGCCCTCTCACTTCTTGGTCCTGTCAGGGTTCTCGCTGGCGCTGGTTCAGGTAAGACGCGAGCTCTGACACACCGAATTGCGTATGGCGTTGAGACGGGTGTTTACGCGCCCGAGAAAGTGCTTGCCCTGTCGTTCACGACGAAGGCAGCTGGTGAGATGCGCGCCCGGCTCGGTGCGCTCGGAGTAGACGACGTTGCCTGCCGGACCTTTCACTCCGCCGCGATGAAACAGCTCATGTTTTTCTGGCCGGACGTCATTGGTGGAAACTTCCCTCGCGTGAGAACAGGCAAAGCAACGCTGCTTACTCAGGCCGCTGAGCAACTGAAACTCCCCACCGGCACCGATGTGTTGAGGGCGATGGCAGCAGAAATCGAGTGGCGCAAGGTGAGGCTCATCACGCCAGAGGCCTACGAGGCGGCTCTCCAAACGCGACCACTGCCGTCGTCGATCAACGTTGACAAGGCGATGGCGCTCATTGCGCGTTACGAAAAGCTCAAGGACGAACGACGCGAACTCGATTTCGAAGACGTTCTCGTGTCAACTCTCGGGCTCCTGGAATCCGAGGCGTGGGTTCGCGAACGGGTTCACGAACAATTCCGCTTCTTTGTCGTTGATGAATATCAGGACGTGTCACCCGTTCAACGCGCGCTCCTCGACGCATGGCGCGGTTCGCGTTCTGACCTCTGTGTTGTGGGCGATCCAAACCAGACGATTTATACCTTCGCGGGTGCTTCCGCCGACCACCTGCTTCGATTCGATTCGGAATTCCCCAACGCGACGACGGTCACTCTCGATCGCAATTACCGGTCGACGCCCGAGGTTGTTCAGCTCGCAAATAGCATCGTCCCCGATTCGCCGCTGGAACTCGTGTCGCTGGAAGAAAGCGGCCCCGCACCAGCCATCGCGCACGCGTCGACCGACGCCGACGAGGCTCGGCTCGTTGCACAACGCATACGGGCTCAGGTTGAGTCGGGCGTCCGGCCAGAAAACATCGCAATCCTTTACCGAATCAACTCGCAGTCGCTCGTCATCGAGACCGCACTCTCGGATGCCGGAGTGCCGTTCCGCGTGCGCGGTTCACGCTTTTTTGAAGAACAAACCGTCCGCGAAACGATGCTGATCCTCCGCGGCACAGCAGCGAGTGATCCGGCGCAGACGGCTCGCGATGCGATTGGCATGATCTTGCGCGAACACTTTGGATGGTCGTCAAAGCCACCGTCCAACGCCACCGAACGACACTCGTGGAATCTCCTCGCCGCAATCTCTGACATTGCTAGTGCCATGCCTGCCTCAGCAACGGTGACGGACATTTCGGAGGAACTGCGCCGGCGATCTGAACTCGATGTTGAACCAGCCGTCAATGCGGTCACTCTGTCGACGGTGCACGCGGCGAAGGGCCTTGAGTGGGAGTCCGTTTTCATTGTGGGTCTCAGCGAAGGCTTGTTCCCCTTGTCTTTTGCGACGGACGATGCGGCGATTGCCGAGGAGCGGCGCCTGTTTTATGTGGCTGTTACCCGAGCGCAGCGCCTTGTTCACCTGTCGTGGGCTGAGAGGGGTACGAGTTCACAAGGAACGCGCATTCGCTCTCGGTTCATTCCGTCGGCCCTGGCAGCGACTGACACCCGCATCGCGGATGGAGCGAGCTCAACGTAGTTCGTCGCGCAAATGTTGACCCGTTGAGGTGCACGGTTTTGCCCGCGCGTGCTGTCAGTAGCGAGAGGGTCGTTGATGCTGCGTGGGTGGCGAGTGCGATGGTTGCCGTTGCGGTGCGACCCCACACTTGTGGTGCGATGGCACTCCACGCCTCATCGAGATCGACGCGGCTCAGTTCGACGCACCCGAGACATGCTGTTGCTCCTGGGCGCACGAGCGGTCCGATTGTTGCGCCCGATTCGGTGAACACAATCGGAATGTGCGGAATGTCGTGTGCGAGCCACGGCTGACTGTCCATGGGGGAGACGACGAAACTGCTCACCAGAACAGCGACGTCGAAATCGGTGACGTCAACCGCACTAGTTGACACCCCGCGCAGAACACCTGCGCACGCACCAGCGAGGACCGTGGCAATGTGCTCCGATTGATGGTGTTTTCCAATGACGGCAATCCGCGGTAGAGCCGGCGACGTCGTCTCCCGAAGGGCTGGACCGCAGTGTGCCTGCAGCTCTGCGCTCCGCCTCGCACCGAGAAGAGCCGCCAATCGCGTCGTTGATGTTCCTTTGACGAGCTCGCCGAGTGCACGAGCGGTGGCGTCGTCAACGTCATCAAACCGAACAATGACGGGGTCAATTCCCGCTTGCGCCGACGAATGCGTGCGCCACACGAGCGGAACAGCCGGGTTGATCTGGACGAACACTCTGCGAGAGTGCCACATCCTGTTCCGTGAGGTTATTCGCCGTCCACAGCGCCGTCGTCGAGCATGCGACGTAGTTCGTCGTCGAGCGCGTCCGGCCCCGGTGTCGGGCCGGTGAGTCGAGTAATGAGAGCACTCGGGTCGTCAATGTCGTCACTCGTTGGGAGGACGTCGGGGTGCGCCCAGAGCGAATCACGAACGTCACTTCCGACGGCGTCGTCGATGGCGCGCCACATCGCCGCAGCTTCGCGAAGGCGACGAGGTCGAGCTTCGATGCCAATAAGTCCGGCGAGCGCTTTTTCGCCTGGCCGACCTGCAGCACGATTTCGTCTCACCATCTCAGCGATGGCGTCTTTTGACGGGATTCGCGACACAGCGCGATCGGTGACGGTGTCGACCCAGCCGTCGATGAGCGCCAGGAGCGTCTCAATTCGTGCGAGTGCAGCGATTTGCTCATCGGTCTTCGGGGGAATGAGCGCTCCGTCCCCCATCATTCGCTGAATCGCCTGCGGGTCACTGAGGTCAAGATCCTCCATCGCTTCGCGAATTCGTTCCGAGTT
>CAEZUE010000013.1_pt1 | contig 10895 bp, 7 predicted proteins | sample 7264421 | NCBI WGS metagenome assembly CAEZUE01 (sample SAMEA6813822, study PRJEB35770) | uncultured Microbacteriaceae bacterium | biome: Freshwater; feature: Freshwater reservoir; material: water | place: Czech Republic | collected 2016-04-20 | depth 0.5m m | reverse complement strand
GGGCCGTCCTTCGCCGGTGGCTTCTGCGGCTGGACACGTGGGCGCTGCGCAGGCGCAGGGTTCTGGCGCGGTTGCGCGGGGCGAACCACCGTTTCCCCGTCTTCGTTGGGCGCCGAGTAAGACAGCTGAGCGGGGGCTTGAGAGCCACTGAGTCCGGGGGCAGCGACAGCTTGGCCACCGGCTCCAGGCGCGACCTGAACATCGAGGTTGAAGATGAATCCGACGGATTCTTCACGAATCAGTCCCATCATCTGCTGGAACATCAAGTAACCCTCGCGCTGGTATTCAATCAGCGGGTCACGCTGAGCCATTGCGCGCAGTCCGATTCCGTCCTTGAGGTAATCCATCTCATAGAGGTGGTCGCGCCAACGACGGTCGACAACCGAGAGGACGACACGTCGTTCAAGTTCACGCGTAGCCGCATCACCGAGTGAGTTTTCGCGAATGCCGTACTGAACCATCGCGTCAGAAATGAGTTCGCGCGAAACATCGGCCGACGAAATCTTGGAGCCGTACTCAGCGAGCACGTCGTGAACTGAAATTGTCACGGGGAAGATTTGGCGAACATCAATCCAGAGCTGCTCGAGATCCCAATCATCGGAATTACGAACCTGAGACGTGCGCTCGTTGACGGCATCGGTGATGGAACGCTCGATGAACTGAGCAATCCGCTCCTTGATTGAAGCACCTTCGAGAATCTGGCGGCGGTCACCGTAAATCGCTTCACGCTGACGGTTGAGAACGTCGTCGTACTTGAGCACATTCTTACGGATTTCGGCGTTACGCGCTTCGACCTGCGACTGCGCAGAGCGAATCGCGCGCGAAACAATCTTGGATTCGATGGCGAGGTCATCGTCACCGGTTCGGCGCATGATGGCTTCGGCTGCGCCAGCGTTGAAGAGTCGCATGAGATCGTCTTGAAGTGAAAGGTAGAAGCGGCTCTCACCCGGGTCGCCCTGACGACCGGAACGACCGCGCAACTGATTGTCGATACGCCTCGATTCGTGACGCTCAGTGCCGAGAACGTACAAACCTCCAGCCGCGCGAACTTTCTCTGCCTCGGCCTCGACTTGAACTTTCATTTCTGCATAGACGCCATCCCACTGCGCTTCATACTCGTCGGGGGTGTCATTCGGGTTGAGTCCGAGGTCGTGGAGTTTACGGACTGCCATGAACTCGGCGTTTCCACCGAGCATGATGTCAGTTCCACGGCCAGCCATGTTGGTGGCAACTGTGACAGCACCGAGGCGCCCGGCTTCCGCGACAATTCCAGCTTCTCGGGCGTGGTTCTTGGCGTTGAGCACTTCGTGGCGGATGCCGCGCTGCGCAAGAGCTTTGGAGAGCATTTCGCTCTTCTCGACGGACACGGTTCCGACGAGCACAGGCTGGCCCTTGCCGTTGCAGGCGACGATGTCTTCAACGACCTGGCGGAACTTTGCGTCAACCGTTCGGTAGACAAGATCGGCCTGATCTTTACGAACCATTGGGCGGTTCGTTGGGATGGGAACAACGCCAATCTTGTAAGTCGCGGCGAACTCAGCCGCTTCCGTTTCAGCGGTACCCGTCATTCCCGACAGCTTCTCGTAGAGGCGGAAGTAGTTCTGAAGGGTGACGGTAGCGAGAGTCTGGTTTTCGGCCTTGACCTCGACGCCCTCTTTTGCTTCGATCGCCTGGTGAATACCTTCGTTGTAGCGACGACCGGCGAGGATTCGACCGGTGTGTTCGTCGACAATGAGGACCTCGCCGTTCATGACCACGTAATCCTTGTCGCGACGGAAAAGTTCTTTCGCCTTCAACGAGTTGTTGAGGAACGAAATGAGAGGCGTGTTGACCGACTCGTAGAGGTTGTCGATTCCGAGGTAATCCTCGACCTTCTCAATTCCTGACTCGAGCACACCGATCGTGCGCTTCTTCTCGTCAACCTCGTAGTCCTCACCAGCGATCAGTCGAAGTGAAATCTTCGAAAACTCTGAGAACCAGCGGTTAGCTTCCACCGATGACGGTCCAGAAATGATGAGCGGCGTGCGTGCCTCGTCGATCAGGATGGAGTCAACTTCGTCAACGATTGTGTAGAAGTGTCCGCGCTGAACCATGTCGGGACGCTGCCAGGCCATGTTGTCGCGGAGATAGTCGAACCCGAACTCATTGTTCGTTCCATAGGTGATGTCGGCACTGTACTGCTGGCGACGAACCTCCGGAGTCTGGTTGGACAGAATGCAACCGGTGGTCATCCCGAGGGCACGGAACACACGGCCCATGAGCTCTGACTGGTACGACGCGAGGTAATCGTTGGTTGTGACGACGTGAACACCGCGCGACGGGATCGCGTTGAGGTAAGCGGCGAGGGTCGCAACGAGCGTCTTACCCTCACCAGTCTTCATTTCTGCAATGTTTCCGAGGTGGAGTGCGGCCCCACCCATGATTTGAACGTCATAGTGGCGCATTCCGAGGGTGCGCTTTGCGGCTTCACGAACTGCGGCGAATGCTTCGGGGAGCATTACGTCGAGAGATTCGCCGTTTGCGTAGCGTTCGCGGAAATCGACGGTTTCTGCGCGGAGTTCGGCGTCGGACAGGCTGGAAAATGCGTCTTCAAGGGCGTTCACCGATTTTGCGTAGGCCTTGAGTTTGCGGAGGATTGCCCCTTCGCCCACTCGCAGCGCGCGTTCGAGAATATTTGCCACTCGGTACTCCGTTTCACTGGGCCGACGCACGGAATGGGCGATTCGGCAGTGGTTACATTCTACGGCGAGACGCTTGCGAGAACCACCGCGCCAACAACCGTGACGCAGTGGGCCTCCAGCGCTCGGCGGGCGTTGGTGAGCGTCGCTCCCGTCGTGCACACGTCGTCAACGAGGACGACGAAATGCCCGCTGAGACCGTGACGTCCGCGAAGAATCATCGAACGTCCGCTCCACCGGTCGTCCGCGGTGAGCCCGCGTTGGGTGCGGGGATTGGAAAACGTCAGCACATCGCGCACGGGAAGGCCCGTCATTCGAGCCACTCGACCGGCAAGGCTCCACCCCCGTTGGCGAAAGCCACCGCGTGACGACGGCATGGGGACGGCGATCGTTGCATCGAGAGGGATGAGCCTTCGGATTGCGGGCGAAAGGCGCGAAACGGACTGTGGCGAACGTCCAGCTTTAGCAGCGCGAATCAGCGTTCGAAGTTCGTTTCGGTAACCGCCAAGCGCTGTGACCTCTAATCCGGCAATCTCGCGAGTGACCGGAGCGGAGGACACAACACGCACCGCGCACGCTTCGCACAGAGTGGCACCGGAGACACGACAGACAACGCAGGCCACATCCCACACCGCGTCTACCCAGTCCACGCTCGATTGTCGAGCGTTCACCAATCTGCTCGCAGCCCACAACCGGATCCGTGGGAAAACTCGGACTAGCGTTGTGTTGCTAACAACTCCGCCGTCACGCCGAGCGTTTGCCACCCGCCCGACCGCGGCACAAAGAGTTGACCCGAGGAGCTGAGGACCACTAACTGGCTCGAACCGTTACCGCCAGAAATTGCGATTGGCGCGTCAACTGTTCCGAGCACCTCGGTAATCCCACCCACAGATGCGAGTTCGACGTAGGAGAGGGCAATATTCTCCGTAATCACGGCAACACTGACCGAATCAGCCCAGGCGATATCGATAACACTGTTTCCGCCGATGGGTAGTTCGTGGAATCCCGCGATTGCCCGCACCGCACCGGCCGCGTCGCGATCGACGGATGCGACATACAACGCCGGCCCACTCGAGCTGTTCAGCGCGATTGCGACCCTTGAGCCTTCCCTTGAGACTTCCAGCGCGACGATCTGCGCCGTCGAATTCCACGGACCGGAGATGGTTTGTGAGTTGCCGGAGTTCCACACCGTGATGGCTGAGGGGCTCGACTGTCTCACCCACCACACGCCGCCGGCGTCGTCAATTTGAGGTTCCGTGACGGACCGTTGATTGGCAACGAGCGCGGTTTGGGCACCGACCCGATAAACACCCGACGCTGTCCCGACAGCCGCGAAAACACTCCCGTCGAAGGAGATCGACAGCGGCGCGAGTTCGAGAATTCGATTGCCGAGCGGTGCCACTGGGTCAACCTGAGAGCCGGACACGAATCCGAACACTCCACCTGAGACAATCGCCGGGTTGTCGTTGACAATGGGTTCATCCAACATTGCTGAACTGCCAAAAATGCTGATCGGCAAAAGAGTTCGATCAACCGTCAGGTCTACCGACGTGATGGACGGAAGTGCCGTCAGGCTTGCCGTCATCTCGACGAGCATCGCCCGTTGGTCGTCGGCCGAAGCCTCAAGAACATCGCCCGTAACGTCGACGAGCGCTCGTCCGTCGACGACGTCAATTGGCGATGCGACGAGTGCCGAACCGGCGGGGAATGCTGTCGACGCGTGGGGGAGGTAAATGCTCGGGCCGGCGATCACAGCGCGCGCAACGCGCGTCGCCGGGTCTCCCTGCCGAGGGAAGTATCGAATCTCGGGGATGAGTTTGCTGCGGTCGGAGTTGTAAAAGAAGACCGAGTAGGGCTGAAACGCCGACTCAAACGTCGAACGTCCCATGAGGACTGCATCCGGGGCACCGGAGATTCGCCACTCCCCACCAACCTCGGTGAACTCGAAATCAAACCGTTGAGTTGCGCCGAGTTTCTCGTCTGTGTAAACCCCGCCGCGAGCGATACGAGCGAGGATCGGGGTTGTAACGGACAGTGACTCCGCACTCGTGGACACATAGTCAATCGACGTTCCCCTCACAAGGGTCTCCGATGTTGGATCCCACTCGTTGGCAAACTGGTCAGTCAAGAACGAACGTGAGATGCGGTAGTTCTCTTGAGCCGCGGCACCTGCTGCGAGGAACCCGTCGAGGATTTCACGCTGCGTCGCACCTTCGGCCGGTCCGGCTGGCAAGTACTGAACACTGTCATCGTCCGTCACATTTTGTGGGCCGGCGACAAGGACAGGTCCGCTCGTGGGTAACGCAGAACATCCCGAGAGCGCGAGAAGCAGGAACAGGGCGAGCGCTTTAGTCCTCACGCGGCACCTCCGGCGGAAGCGCAACGGGTGACACAACATTTGTTGCTCCGTCTTTGGGAACCGTGACGCGGAAACAGGCGCCCTCGCCCGGCACAGACCACACATCGATCCAACCGCCGTGAAGACGCGAATCTTCCTGGGCGATCGCCAGCCCGAGGCCGGTGCCACCCGTTTGTCGCTGACGGGAGGGGTCAGCACGCCAGAAGCGGTCGAAGACTCTGGCCGCGTCCTGTTCAGACATCCCGACACCGTAATCGCGCACCGCAATCGACACAGCTGTCGACGACGAGTCCACCCACACATCGATGGGTTTACCCTCACCGTGGTCAATCGCGTTCGACAGGAGATTCTGCAAGATTCGACGAATTCGCCGCGGGTCAAGTTCGAACTCGGTGTGCCCTCCTGGAGCGTGCAGCCTCAACTCAGAACCCTTGGATTCCGCGAGGGACTGAACCGCGTCGATGCTCGACGAGACAAGAGTGACAGGGGCAATAGAGTCGCGTTCGAGTTCAGCGGCCCCAGCGTCGAACCTCGACAGTTCGAGAAGTTCAGCGAGTGTGAGTTCAAACTTGTCAATCTGCACTTTGAGAAGCTCAGCCGCACGAGCCGTGTCAGGGTCGAACGTATCGCGCTGGTCAAAGAGCATGCTTCCGGCGAGTTTGATGGTCGTGAGCGGTGTCCGAAGTTCGTGGCTCACGTCAGAGACGAACTGTTGTTGCAGAGTCGACAGGGTCGCTAATCGCGTGATTTGCGAATGAATCGATTCGGCCATTTTGTTGAACGACGTGGCGAGTGTCGCCGCAATGTCCTCACCCTCAACCTCGATTCGCTCATCGAGGTTCCCCTCGGCGAAGCGCTCAGCAGTCTGGGCTGTTGTCACAATGGGTCGAATCGACCTCGTCGTGACGGTCCACACAATGAAGGTCGTGATGAGCACGAATAGCCCGCCACCCAGAGCAAGAACACCTTGTACAAACCACAGATTGTTTTGAACGTCACTCAAATCGTAAACGAGCACGAGGTCGTAGCGACCTGCGGTAGGGACGTTGACGTTTGTGCCAGCCGCGATTCCCGGTTGGCCGTCCGGCATTTCGACGGGCTGATAGTGCACCGAGGTTCGATCGCCCTGAATGGCTGTTCGCAATTCTGTTGAGATGATTTCGACGGGGAAATCGATTGACGACGAACTCGCCATCAACTGCTCAGTTGCCTGACCCGGCACTCGAAGAATCGCGAACCCGGCGAGGCCGGGAGAGTTCGTTGTGGACCGCACGGTCGTTTGGGCTGCCGCGTTGGCCTGTTCGACGTCAATCGAGCCCTGAACATCGAGTGCGCCATCGAACAGCGTCTGCACGTTTCGCGACACCGCGGTGGTCTCCGCGAGAATCTCGTCACGTCGCGAATCGTAAAGATTGGATTGGATTGTGTACGACAGGAGTCCGCCGATCAACCCCAGTGCGAGCGCGGAGAGAATCCCCGACGCCGCAACCATTCGAAGTCGGAGAGAGGTGCGCCATCTCATTTGCGCGAGCCGCAGCAGGCGACGGAAAAAACTCATGCCGGGTGCGTTTCACCTGCGCGGTAGCCGACCCCGCGAACCGTGAGAACTATCTTCGGGTCGTCGACGTCGTTCTCGATTTTTGAGCGAAGACGCTGCACGTGAACGTTGACGAGTCGAGTGTCCGCTTTGTACTGATAACCCCAGACCTTCTCGAGCAGGTGCTCTCGCGTAAACACCTCGTCAGGACTCGACGCAAGCGTGTGCAACAAATCGAATTCGAGCGGTGTGAGTGAGAGCGGCTCTCCCCCGCGCGTGACCTGGTGCCCCTTGAGGTCAATCACGATGTCGCTGACCAAGAGTTTTGCACTCGTCACAGGGGTCGGACGGCGCATGCACGCGCGAATTCGTGCGACAAGCACTTTGTCATTGAACGGCTTTTCGACGTAGTCGTCGGCGCCTGCTTCTAGCCCAGCAACAATGTCCTGTGTATCCGTGCGGGCTGTCAACATCACAATCGGTGTGCCAGACGTTTCGCGAATCTTTCGGCACACGGCGATGCCGTCCAGCCCAGGGAGGTTGAGGTCGAGAAGGACGAGGTGAGGGTTGTACTCGTGAAACGCGTCGATGGCAGCTGGGCCGCTGGTGGCAACGCGCGTGTCGAATCCTGCAACACCGAGGAACAACTGCACGACCTCGCCGATTCCCGGGTCGTCGTCGACGATCAAAATCCGCTCCGCCATGTCACCTCCTCGTGTTGACATCAATTCTGCCTAATAAGTGCGAGGACCTCATCCCGGACAGATTCCATGCTCGATTGCGAACCGGATTCAACGTTGAGTCGGAGTAATGGCTCAGTGTTGGATGCACGCACGTTGAACCACCAAAACTCCCGATTCTCGCCATTCTGCGGGGGCAAATCGTGCGTCGAACGATCCGTACTCGAGACCGTGAGACCGTCGAGAGTGTCGAACAAACCGCGCCCCTCGAAGGCTTCACGGATTCGCTCGACTGCAGAGTCAACGTCTGCGACGACCGAATTAATCTCGCCGCTCTGGATGTAGGGCGAATAGCGGGCAGACAGAGTGGACAACGGCTCGGATCCTCGACCGAGTTCTGCGATGACGTGGAGCGCTGCGAGCATCCCGTTATCGGCACCCCAAAAGTCTCGGAAGTAGTAGTGAGCCGAGTGCTCCCCTCCAAAAACAGCACCCGTTTCACGCATGATGTCTTTGATGAGCGAGTGTCCGACATTTGTGCGGATCGCCAGCGCACCGGCCGCACGAATCGTCTGCGGGACAACATCGGAGGTGATGAGGTTGTGGAGAACGGTGACGTCACGCTCCCCCTTCGCCTTTACCCGCTCGATTTCGCGAACGGCCACGAGGGCGGCGACGGCCGACGGTGACATCGGCTCACCGCGTTCGTCGATGACGAAACACCGGTCCGCGTCTCCATCAAACGCGAGCCCCATGTCTGCACCGTGAGCGGTGACGGCGTGCTGAAGATCGACGATATTCGCTGGGTTAAGCGGATTAGCTTCGTGATTGGGGAACGTTCCGTCCAACTCGAAATACATCGGAACAACCTCTACCGGAAGTTCGGGTAAACCTGCCGAAGTACCGAGTACTGCAGGGACGGTCAACCCCGCCATACCGTTACCGGCATCAACAACGATTCGAAGCGGCCTGATGTGGGTGACATCAACGAGCTGCCTCAGGTACGACGCGTAGTCGGTGAGCACATCCCTCTCCGCGACGGTTCCCGTCGTGTCAACCGTCGGGATTCCGTTGAGTAGGTATTCGCTCGCTCGATCGCGAACCTCAAACAGCCCCGTATCGGCACTCAACGATTGTGCCCCCGCTCGCGACAACTTGATTCCGTTGTAGGTCGACGGATTGTGCGATGCGGTAAACATTGCGGACGGCAAATTCCACGAGCCCGATGCAAAGTACGTTTCGTCTGTCGAACAAAGCCCGATCGAGATGATGTCGGCTCCACGGGCGCGAGCACCCCGCGTGAATGCTGAGACAAACCGAGGAGACGAATCGCGCATGTCGTGACCGACAACGATTGACGTGTCGTGCGCGCCAATCACATCGACAAAAGCAGCCGCCAACGCCTCAACAATTTCGTCGGTCAATTCGGAGTCGACGAGTCCACGAACGTCGTAGGTTTTCACCACGCTGTTCACGTCTGCCGGCATGCGTTACCTTTCGTCCGTGTGTTCACGATACCGCACCAGTTTCCAGCCGTTCGGGGCAACAAATGCCACTGCGTGGTGCCGACACAGATCGACCGCTCTGGGGTCCCGTGTCGGGCTGAGCTTCCCGAGAACCGCAGTCTTGGCGTCGTAATCCATCGTCAGCGTTGACCCGGCATCCGCAGAACATCCGGGTTTTTGGCACTGCCTGACGGTCACCTAGTCAGGCTAATGCCTGGCGGTAGGCTTTGCGAATGAGCGAAATACCGCCATCGTTATCGAGGCACGGGCGCGCCCCGCGGTCAGATGTTCGCGGGATTGCAGCGGCTGATTCAGACGGCCGAAACGGCTTTTTCATGAGCGTTGCGAAGGATGTCATCAACTACTTGTGCGACGTCCAGGCCGACCTCATGAAGGGCGTGCGCGTTGAAATGGGTTTGTTGCCCTCCGGAGAGTTCGCCGATGGGACACCCCGAATGTGGGCGGTGGATCGCCCCGGGAATCGTGTCGTTTTGTACCGAATTCCCATCGAACGGATGGCGAAACTCCACAAAGACGACGACTGGCATCGGCGAAACCACATCGAGACAGTCACGATCACCGCAATTGCGGAACTCGTCGAAACGGACCCTTACGATTTCGCGCCGAATCGGTTCTTTCCGCACGCTTAGTGAGCGATAACGGTTACCGCTTGCGCGCCGAGCGGAGCTGGCCGGGGCCGAATCACGGCAATGCCGTTTGGTGTCTCGATAAAGATGGTGGAGACGTAAGGCGAATCAGAGCGGAGATACACCGACCCTGCCTTCACCGTTAATGGCGTCGTGCCGAATGCTCCGACAATCACCGTTGACTCGACCCCGTTGGCCGTCACGACAACTGACACTTCAGTGTCCTGTGGGTTGGAGATAGCGAGTGTGCCGCGAAACGGAATTGCCGCGGCGGAAAGCTGATTGGACGCAGCGAGCGCAGGCGCCCATGCAACATCCGTCACTTCCGTATCCATGTTGTGCGAGGACACTCGTGCCGTCGCAAAGAGCGGCGTTGTCGAGGTGATGGTGACTGTGAAATCTCCATCGTGAAGTTCAGCGACAGGGATGTCCACGACCTTCTGCGCAGCGATTTCCGTCGTCACATCGAATGGCTCGTCGTCGGAGGCGTGAGGCGTGAACGTCATCGTGATTGTCGCGTCTTCCGAACCGGGCACAAACAACCGAACCATCGTTTCGGTGTCGTCGTAGCCGGGTTCCGATCGCAAAGGCCCGATCACCTCGGCGTCCGGCTCCCTGATCAGGGGAATACTAAGGACCGTCGCCGGCTCGTCCACCGCGGTGATGCGGTCTAGACCACCCGGCACGAGTCCGCGCACCGTCGACACTTGAAGTGTTGCCCACACCGGTGCACCGTTGCTCACGACGTGAATGACGGGGGATGACTCGTTCGGCGCGAACCCTGCAAGGGAATACGAACGCTGCGCGCCGGCCGGGACAATTATTCCCCGAGACGCTGGCGCTTCGATGAACCCCTCGGCACCGTAGAACTCGAGGTCGACGCGAGCATCAACTCTGGCTGGGTTAGAAATGGTCAGAACCGCGTCGCGACCCGTCTCGGTGCTCCCGCCAACGAGCCACGCCGAATTCAGTGCGTCAGAACACTCCGTTGCGAGAAAACCAACCATGTTGTCCGTGAACAACTCGATCGACTCGGCGGCGACGACCGCGTTGGGATCACCGTCGTGAGCGATAATCGCGCCAGTCGGGCTCGAGTCGGTCGTGAATGAACCGGCGATTGCCCCGCCGGACAGGGCCACGTCCGTTGCGCCGAGCTGGGTCCACTGCGTCGAGTCCGCAACCGACGCGATCGCCGCTCCGGTACAGCTGAGATTTCGGGTCACCGCCTCTGGGGTAACGATTGTCGACAGTTCAACGGTTTCGCTCTCGAACGGGGACCATTCTTGTGCGACAGCGAGCGCGCTGATGCCAAGAGCTCCGACGGTGAGGGTCGAGACGACGATTCTCGAGATATCAACCATTGTCATCACCCGTTGAAACGGCAAGTTCGTCGTCAATTCGCCGTCGACGCGGAAGGGTCGTTGGAATCGCAAGCACGAACGTCACCAGCCCAACCAACCCAGCAATCGCGATGTACAGGGTGTTGCGC
>CAEZUE010000012.1_pt1 | contig 11742 bp, 11 predicted proteins | sample 7264421 | NCBI WGS metagenome assembly CAEZUE01 (sample SAMEA6813822, study PRJEB35770) | uncultured Microbacteriaceae bacterium | biome: Freshwater; feature: Freshwater reservoir; material: water | place: Czech Republic | collected 2016-04-20 | depth 0.5m m | reverse complement strand
AGGGCGACGATCGAAGAAGTTGTAACGGGGTTGGTGGATGAGGAGCGGGACTCCCATGTCCTTCAAGATGGCGTGTGCTCGTCGAGTCTGATCCTCGTCGTAGTTCGAGATTCCCGCATACAGCGCTCGGCCCGAGTTCACAGCTGTGGCGAGAGCACCCATGGTTTCTTCAAGTGGCGTGTCTGGGTCGAATCGGTGCGAATAGAAGATGTCGACGTAGTCGAGACCCATTCGGGAGAGGCTCTGGTCGAGCGAGGCGAGCAGATACTTGCGCGAACCCCACTCGCCGTAGGGGCCGGCCCACATATCGAAGCCGGCCTTGCTCGAGATAATCAGCTCGTCGCGATACGGCGCAAGATCAGACGTGAGAATCTCCCCGAAAACGCGCTCGGCCGCTCCGGGAGGCGGGCCGTAATTGTTGGCGAGATCGATGTGGGTCACACCCTGGTCGAAAGCGCGGAGGACGATGTCGCGTTGCACACCGCGATCGCGGTCGTCACCAAAGTTGTTCCAGAGCCCGAGCGACACTCGTGGCAGCTGGATTCCACTTCGCCCGCAGCGGGCATAGGGAATCGATTCATATCGGTCTGGATGAGCTTCGTACGCCATGCTCTAAGCGTATCGGGCAGACGTAGACTAACCGCATGACAACTTTCTATCTCGCCGGTGGATGCTTCTGGTGCCTCGATGCGGCCTATCGAGTCCTCAACGGTGTCACCGAAGTCGTTTCTGGTTACGCGGGCGGCGAGACCGAGTTTCCGACCTATGACGATGTCTGCTCGGGCTCTACTGGCCACGCCGAGGCTGTCTCCGTGACTTTTGACGAGGATGTCATCCCGGCCGAGGTTATCCTCGATGCGTTCTTCACAATGCATGATCCGCGCCAGTTGAACCGGCAGGGAAACGACATTGGAACGCAATATCGCTCGGCAATGTTTCCGCTCGATTCGGTCCAGAGGGAGCAATTTGACGCGGCGCTTGCCCGCGCTGAAGACAACTGGGGTGGCGGAGTCGTCACTCAGGTTGTCGACTTCACCGTGTTCTACCCGGCTGAGGACTATCACCAGAACTTTTTCGCGAAGAACCCCACTCAGGGCTACTGCCTCGCCGTAGCTGTACCGAAAGTCAACAAGGTTCGCGCCGGGTTCGCGAAGTACCTCACGGTGTAGCTCACAAACAATCGTTTTCGACACTTCTCCACAGATTTGGTCCGTGCCGCCCCACGGAGTCCGCTCCTGCGGGATTCTCTAATCGAGCGCCGGAACGTCATCGACGCGGCTCCGGCGCTCGCCACTAGAGAACAGGAGAACACCATGAGCGACACCATCACCATTACGGGACTCATCGCCACAACACCCCGACACGTTGTCACGAGCGAGGGATTACCCATCACGAGTTTCCGCCTCGCATCGTCGCAGCGGCGATTCGACAAAACCGCCGAGAAGTGGGTCGACGCATCGACGAACTGGTACACCATCACGTCGTTTCGTCAGCTCGCCATCAACGCCGTGCCGTCACTGAGCAAAGGCGACCGAATCGTCGTCACCGGTCGTGTGCGGGTCCGGGACTGGCAGACGGATGACCGAACGGGAACCACCGTGGAGATTGAGGCCGAGACGATTGGACACGATCTGTTTTGGGGAACCGCGCAATTCACGCGAACAGCCGGAAGCGTCGACTCGGCTTCCCTTCCCATCGACGTTGACGAGGTGACTGAGACGGTCGAGCCAGAACCCGTCGCGCTGTAGGCGGAGAGCCCCCCAATTCCGTTTAGACTTGGGGGGTTGTCCAGCCACTGTCAGGGGTGTTGTGTTGAAGGTTCGATTGTTCGCCGGTGCGGCATCTTTAGTCGCAGTTCTCGCACTTTCAGCGTGCGCCCCGCCGGCAGCGCCAACACCAAGTGCGACGCCGACTCCGACCCCGTCGGTCAGCGTTGACCCGTTTGGGCCGCAACCCGATTACGTCGCGGGTGGCACGGCGATTGACAACAAGCCGTTGTTCGATTGGGCGCTCGGCAAGGCGTCGCTTTATCCAAGCCCAGACCCTGGCCGAGTGATGCTTGATTCCCTTGTCGTGGTTGGTTTTGACAAGGCAGCAATGCAGCTCACCCCATCAATCTCAGGCACAGGGCAACCGGCCGACCAAATCGTTATCTCTGTTCAGTTTGGAACGTCATGCCTCATTGGTCAGCGAATGTTGGACATGAGTTTTAGCTCAACCGTCGAATCGGCGCTCGGCTCTGGCGGCTGCCTCATTGGCGAAAAGCGAAAGATTGATTGGTAATCCATGGCCGAGTTCATTTACACCATGATCAACGCCCGCAAAACGGTCGGTGACAAGCTGATTCTTGACGACGTGACGATGTCGTTCTTCCCCGGTGCCAAGATCGGTATGGTCGGCCCCAACGGTGCTGGAAAGTCGACAATCATCAAGATCATGGCGGGGCTCGACACCCCGTCAAACGGGGAAGCGACACTGTCGCAGGGCTACACCGTGGGAATCTTGATGCAAGAGCCAGAGCTCGACGAAACCCGCTCAGTTCTTGAAAACGTCCAAGACGGCGTGCGCGGTATGTACGACAAGATTCAACGCTTCAACGAAATTTCTATGCTCATGAGCGAGCCGGACGCCGATTTTGACGCACTGCTTGCCGAGATGGGCGAGCTCCAAGAGGCAATCGATCACGCCGACGCGTGGGACCTTGATTCGCAACTTGAGCAAGCCATGGACGCTCTTCGTTGCCCACCTTCTGATTCAGCTGTCAACGTGCTGTCGGGTGGTGAGAAGCGCCGAGTAGCCCTCTGCAAACTGCTCCTCGAAAAACCCGACCTGCTACTCCTCGACGAGCCGACCAACCACCTCGATGCCGAAAGCGTGCTCTGGCTCGAGCAGCATCTTTCGAAGTACCCCGGTGCAGTCATCGCGATTACTCACGACCGGTACTTCCTCGATCACGTAGCTCAGTGGATTGCCGAAGTCGATCGCGGCCGCCTTTACCCTTACGAGGGAAACTATTCGACCTACCTCGAGAAGAAGTCGGAGCGACTCGAAATACAGGGTAAGAAAGACGCCAAGCTGTCGAAGCGACTGGCTGAGGAGCTCGAATGGGTTCGTTCGAACGCAAAGGGTCGCCAGGCAAAGTCAAAGGCCCGTCTCGCACGTTACGAAGAAATGGCGACTGAAGCCGAGCGCACCAAGAAGCTCGACTTCGAAGAGCTTCAGATTCCACCAGGCCCACGACTCGGTGCGGTCGTCCTCGAAGCGAACAATGTCAAGAAGGGATTCGGTGAGAGAATCCTCATCGACAACCTCTCATTCTCACTCCCTCGAAACGGCATCGTCGGAATCATCGGCCCGAACGGTGTGGGTAAGTCGACGCTCTTCAAGACAATCGTCGGCATGGAGCCGCTCGATTCCGGTGTGCTCAAGGTCGGCGAGACGGTCAAGATTTCCTATGTCGACCAGTCACGAGCTGGAATTGATTCGTCCAAGACCCTGTGGGAAGTGGTCTCGGAAGGACTCGACATCATCCAGGTCGGCAATGTCGAGATCCCGTCCCGAGCATACGTCTCGTCGTTCGGCTTCAAGGGCCCAGACCAGCAAAAGAAAGCCGGAATCCTCTCGGGTGGAGAGCGCAACCGCCTCAACCTTGCACTCACGCTGAAACAGGGCGGGAACCTCCTACTTCTCGACGAGCCGACCAACGACCTTGATGTTGAGACCCTGTCTTCGCTGGAAAACGCGCTTCTCGAATTCCCTGGCTGCGCCGTGGTGATTACCCACGATCGCTGGTTCCTCGACCGCATCGCAACGCACATTCTTTCCTATGAAGGAACTGAAGAGGACCCGGCCAACTGGTATTGGTTTGAGGGCAACTTCGAAGCGTATGAGACGAACAAGATTGAACGACTCGGTCCAGAGGCCGCAAAGCCGCACCGCTCCGCGTATCGCAAGCTCACTCGCGACTAGGCCGAGCATGACTGCGAATTACACCATTACACTGACCGATGCCGAATCGGTTCGCGACTTTGACACGTTCGTTGGCCGAGCTGAACAGATCGAGAACAAGTCTGTCCGGCTGGTTGCTGAGGGAAACGTTCTCGCGGTGTGGGTGCAGGTGCTCAGCCCACGAGGATTGAGCGATACAACTCCGACGGTTCTCGGGATGCGCGGATTCAGCCTTGCGACACCGTCAACCTTCGATGTCGTTGTGCCGGCCGAGTCACTGCGCGCTCGGCTAGCCGCCGCGACGTCGACCGAAGCCGGCTCATCCGTGACGCTTCCCGCGACCGCACCATCAGTCAGGTGGACTGTCGCTCTCCCAACACGAGACGGCTGGGAAACCACCGGCAAGCTCGCGTCGAAAGACCTCGACAAGGTTGCGAGCGACGGTATTCGTGAGGTGACGAAGGCACTGCCCGCAGAGGCCGAGGAGCGACTCGTCAGGTCGATTCGCTCACAGGTGTGGGGATCCAACATGAGTTCTGATATCGGTATTCCCGCCGGCGTTGCCTTTGCCGCGGTCACGCTCGGCTTTATTGGGGACGAGACGATGTCGGTTTCCGTCAGAGACCCGTGGGTTCAGGTCTCGAGCCAACGGGGTGTCGTTGTTGCGAAGCGAACCCCCGTGATTCTCGACGACGACCCGCTACAGTAGCGAACTGCGGGAGTCACCGTCGTCTGTCACCGGACCGTCGAAGGTGTTGACCATTGCGTGTGCTGCACGCTCAAGATAGTCGGTCAGCTCGGCGTGGTCCATCGGCGAAAGCTCTAGCGCATCGACTGCGGCCGACATGTGCTGAAGCCAACGATCCCGAGCGTCTGGGGTGACGGCAAACTCAGCGTGGCGCATTCGAAGGCGCGGGTGACCCCGTTGCTCTGAATAGGTTCCAGGCCCGCCCCAATACTGTTCGAGAAATGCGGTGAGTCGCCACACTGCTCCCTCGAGATCGTCATCGGGATACATCGGTCGTAGCACGGGGTCGCTCTTCACGCCCTCGTAGAAGTGCCGGACAAGCCTGTCGAATGTCTCGTGCCCGCCGATTCGAGAGAAGAAGGTGTCAGTCATCGCTTGGGGTGCGATTTCGACGCAACCCGTTGAATCTGTCCGTTTCGCACAAACCAGAGAGTGCCTTTTGAGTCGCGAATCTTCGTTATTCGGATGGTGACTTCTTCTACAACACCCTCGGCGTCTCCAACGTTGACTTTGTCGCCGACACCGATTTGATCTTCAAACACCATGAAGATTCCGTTGAGGATGTCGCGCACGATGTCTTGGGCGCCAAGCGCCAGGCCTGCACCAAGGATGCCGGCGCCAGCGACAATCGCAGTAACTTCGAAACCAAGTTCACTCAGGACGAGGATTGTCGCGACAACTCCCATCACCCAGTTGATGAGCGTTCCAAGCACTGAACCGAGAGTTCTAGTGCGTTGGACGATTCGAGCGTTGGCGTTCACCGAGTCACGCGGCTGGGTGCCACCCGAAGCGCGTTTCGCGCCGCTGACGACGTTCACAATAATCCTCTTCGTAGCAGACCGCAGTAGTGCCCTCGCGACGAGGGCGCCAAGGACAATGAAGACAACGCGTATCACCGTCAAATTGTCGGCAATAAATGCGTCCCAGGTTGAAAAGTCGAACATCACGCTGACGTCCATCGTCAGTTCTTTGCGTCGCGCGCTTGGTTCGACAACGCTCGTTCAACACCGGCGAGGCCTTCTGTCACCAGTCGACGGAGGGCCGACGGCGCGTCGGGGTGAGCGTCAAGCCAATCGGTGGTCGTCTTCGCGAGACCCTTGGTTGCGAGAACAACGGGGTAAAGGCCTTCTGCGAAGTACTCTGCAATTTTGTAGGTCCGGCTTTCCCAGATGTTTTCAATCGCTGCAAAGTAGTCATTGACGAGCGGTTCGAACACGGATGCGTCGTTGACGTGAAGGAAGCCACGCGTCGAGTGATCCACGAGTGCGTTCGGAACCGATGCATCGTCACGCAGGAGTTCGAAGACCGCGCGCTTTCCCTCAGGTGTCGGGATTGTTGCACGAAGTCTGGCGGCCGCTTGAGCCCCGTTCGCGGTGTTGTCAGCAGCGAGCGCGAAATCAATGTCGGCTTCGAATGCAACTCCGGCAAGCACCATCCCTTCGAGCAGGTCCCAGTCAAGGTCGGTGTCGACAGTGATTCCATCGATGCTTCGGTCGCCCGAGCGAATCGAGCGGAGCACTTCGCCGTGTTCGGTCGTCGAGGCGATTGCCGCGAACGTGCGAAGGAACTGGAACTGAGCGTCAGAGCCGGCTTCAGCCCGTTCCGCGAAGGTCAGCATCGTGTCGGCGATGCGACGCAGGGTTTCGCCACGACGTACTGGGGCAACGTACATGCGGGCAACCGTCGACACCTGGGCGAGGGTCGTGCGAATCGTTGTAGATTCAGTCTCGGTCTCGATGTTGTGGAGCACGAGGTCGACATAAGCGCTCGGTGCCATTTCGCCATCCCGCGTCGCATCCCACGCACTTCCCCACACCAGCGCTCGCGCAAGCGGGTCGGCGATGTTTGCGAGTTGCGAGATCGCCGTTGTCAGTGACTCGTCATCCAATCGCACCTTGGCGTAGGCGAGGTCATCGTCGTTGACGAGTATGAGCTCTGGCCGTGTGAGCCCAACGAGCTCTGAGACACTCGTGCGTTCACCGTCGACGTCGAGTTCGACGCGGTGGGTGCGTTCGAGGTACGAGCCCTGCGTCGAGTAGAACCCAACGGCGAGGCGGTGCGGTCGGATGGTGGGGTAATCCTCGGCCGCGGTCTGAACAATGTCGAACCGGGTAATGACACCATCGTCGTCTGTGTCGATCTCGGGCTTGAGTGTGTTTACACCAGCAGTTTCCAACCACTTCGCGCTCCACGACGTGAGTTCGCGTCCGCTGGTTTTTTCCAGTTCGCGGAGGAGGTCGGCGAGTTCGGCGTTCTTCCACGCGTTAGCTCGGAAATAGGCAGAAACACCTGAGAAGAAAGCTTCTCGTCCAACATAGGCAACGAGCTGTTTGAGCACAGAACCACCCTTCGCGTAGGTGATTCCGTCGAAGTTGACCTGAACGTCTTCAAGGTCATTGATCGTTGCGACAATCGGGTGGGTCGACGGCAGTTGGTCTTGGCGGTATGCCCACGACTTCTCCATCGCCTGGAAGGTCGCCCACGCGTGGGTCCACTCCGTGGCCTCAGCCGTTGCGATCGTTGATGCCCACTCGGCGAACGATTCGTTGAGCCACAGGTCGTTCCACCACTTCATGGTGACGAGGTCGCCAAACCACATGTGCGCGAGTTCGTGAAGAATCGTGACGACACGTCGTTCGCGGATTGCATCCGTCACCTTTGAGCGGAAGACATAAACCTCGGTGAACGTGACGCAGCCAGCGTTTTCCATTGCACCAGCGTTAAACTCGGGGACGAAGAGCTGGTCGTATTTAGCGAACGGGTAAGGAAAGCCGAACTCACGTTCGAAGTACACGAACCCCTTCTTGGTGATGTCGAAAATGTAGTCAGAGTCGAGGTACTCGGCGAGTGACTGTCGCACATAGATCCCGAGCGGAATTGTGCGCCCGTCACTCGAGGTGAGGGAATCGTGAACAGAAACGTAAGGCCCTGCCACGATAGCTGTGATGTACGAGGAAATTCGGGGAGTCTGCGGGAAGACCCACTTCTTTGCTCCGCCGGTTACGATCGGCTCCGGTGTAGGGGAGTTGGACACAACAACCCAGTTGGATGGTGCGACGACCGTGAAGTCGAAGGTTGCTTTGAGGTCTGGTTGCTCGAATACGGGGAACACCCGACGCGAGTCTGGCACCTCGAACTGCGAGTAGACATAAGCCTTGCCGTCTGCTGGGTCAACGAAGCGGTGGAGTCCTTCGCCGGTGTTCGTGTAGAACATGTCAGCGTCGACGACGAGCACGTTGTTGGCTGCAAGGTTGTCGAGCTGAATTCGAACACCGTCGGAAACGGCTGCCACATCGAGCTCGTCGCCATTGAGCGTGATTGAGTGCACTGTTGCCGTCAACGCGTCGATGAATGTCGACGCCCCCGCAGTGGCACCGAAAGTCACCGTGGTGTGCGAGCGAAAGACCGTGTCCGAGCCCGTCAGGTCCACGGAAACGACGTACGACTCTGTCGTGACAATCGCGGCACGCTCTACTGCTTCACTTCGGGTGAGATTCTCTCCAGGCACAGGGTTTCCTTCGGTCGTGTTTGCGTCCCCAGTCTATTCGGGCGTGAAAGTCGAAAACCCGCCGAAGCGGGCTTTCGAGATGTCGTCGAAGGTCTAGTCTTCGACGATTTCAGCTGCGACAGTCTCGCCGATCGCTGACGTCTTAACCGAAGTTGAAATCTGGCCGAGGTCGAAGCCGTTGACGACCATCTTGAGGTTGTGCGCGAGGAAGCTCATGCTCTCCATTTGCTCACGAGCCGAGTTGATTCGTCGTTCGAGCGTGTCGGTGAATTCACCCACGAATGCTGCCGATTCACCGGAGATTCGCTCAGCTGCAGATTCTGCATCGGCGCGAACAACGACCGATTTCTCTTCAGCGTCGCGGACAATTTCTTCGGCGCGCTCGCGTGCGGTGCGAACGTATTCCTCGGCTTCGCGCGAGATCTCCGCTGCTGACTCAATCGAGTCCTCGGTGTGCTGATCGGCTTCGGCGAAGATTCGCTTCGCGTAGGCGTCAGATTCAAGTTCGAGGTTGCGAATGTCGTTGCGAACATCTTCTTCACGCTGACGGAGTTCGAATTCGGTGCGGGTGCGGTATTCCTTCGCTTCGCGGGCTGCTTCGATCGCATCGCGCTTCTCTTTTTCCATCTCACGAGACGCGACCTTGGCGTTCTCGGCAATGGTCCGTTCAGCGTCAGCGACGAGCTGCCCGGCTTCGCGTTCGACGCGCGAGCGTTCGATTGCGAGCTGGTTGAGAATTTCGGCAACTTCGGACTTTGCGCGGGCAACTTCTTGTTCAACGAGCAACGTGATCTTCTGGGCTTCAGAAGTTGCTTCGTTGACCTGAGCGTTGTACTTGAGTTCAGCAGCTTCGATGAGCGCACGGGCACGCGCGTTTGCTTCACCGATCGTGCGGGTGGATTCGGTCAGCGCTTCGCTGACAAGCTTTGCGGACTGGTCCTCAGCCATGCGGAGGGCTTCTTCGAAAGCGCCACCGAGTTCACTGAAGGAAGGCCGTTCTTTTCCGGCGAGATCGATCTGCGCTTGAGTGCGGCGCACTTCCTCTTTGATTTCTTGAAGCTTTGCCGAACGGTCTTCAATCTCACGCTCGAGGCGCCCGAGGTAGACGTTGATCTCGGACTGTTCGTAACCGCCGACAACCTTACGGAGTGTCTTAGCGGTGGAAGTTTCGTTTGCCATGACCTATTCCGTTTCCTCGGCGACATCAACCACGACGGGTTGTGGGGCGTTGTTGGGCAAGCTGTTGGTTTTCACTCCACCGAGCGAGTTGGTGATGAGGCGCTGTTTGTGCGTGAAGTCTGCAAGAGCCGACTTCTGGCGACGGGTCTCGTCGATTCGCCCTTCGGCGTCAGTGAAGTAAGAGTCGAGGAGCGATTCGGCTTCTGTCGAAATTTCACGAGCGCGACCAATCGCCTGGGCGAGGATGCGGTCAGCGTATGACTTCGCGCTCTCCAGGATTTCGTTGACGCGGTCGTGAGCTGACTGGAGGTGCAGATCGGCATCGCGGGTCATGTCGGCGGCGCGCTCGATGGCGGTCTCGACAAAACGGTCGGCCTGCTCGTGAGCCTGACCGGCGTATCGGTCGGCTTCATCGTGTGCCGAGGTGGCAGACCGCTGCGCTTCGTTGAGTTCCTCTTGAAGTCGGTCCTCTGTGTTGACCTTCATTTCATTGGTAATGCGGAGGATTTCGTTCGCTTCGTCAACGAGCTGTTGCGCTGCTCGCTGCGATTCGGTTCGGGATTGCGCAACCTGACGCTCAGCTTCACCAAGCATTGATGCTGCTGCACGCTCGGCACGGGCTGTAATGGTCTCAATCTTGGCCCGCTCGTCGGCGATGCGCTGACGCTCGAGGGCAATGTCGCGCTCGTTGGTGATTTTGAGGTCTTCCGACATCGCCTGAGCTTCGTACACAATCTGCGATGCGTCGCGGTCAGCGGATTCGGCAAGCTCTGCAACGCGGATTCGAGCCTGGTTGAGAAGGGCGTCGGCTTCGTTCTTGCCGTCCTGAATCATCTTCTCTGACTGGTTCTCAGCGAGACGCAGTGTCTCTTCGAACGCGCTACCGAGTTCAGCGAAGGACGGCTTGTTGCGCTTTACCTCGGAGAGTTCGCGGACCATGCGCTGGACGGAACGGGTTGACTCAGCGAGCTCTGATTCCAGCCCTTCGCGCTTGGCTACGAGGTCGGCGAGGAGAGAGTCGACTTCACTGACGTCGTACCCTCTAACAGACCGCTTGAAAACTGGCGTTGACATATTCCTCCGTCGTTGCACACCAAAGGACAAAAGTTGCTGTGCTAAGGCTACAGGATAATTTTGGTGATTGCATAGACTTGCGTTATGCGAATCCATTTGGCCACTGATCACGCCGGTTTGGATTTGAGTCGGGAAATTGCTGCGTTTCTTGAAGATCGTGGGCATGAGGTCGTTGACCATGGGCCGAGAACGTTTGACCCGCTCGATGATTACCCCAGTTTTTGCATCAACGCGGCGAAGGGTGTTCGCTCAGACGAACAAAACGGCGTCGACGCGCTCGGAGTTGTATTTGGCGGAAGCGGCAACGGCGAGCAGATTGCGGCCAACAAAGTTGTCGGCGTGAGGGCAGCGCTCGTGTGGTCAGAAGCGACAGCGAGGTTGGCTCGAGAGCACAACAATGCCAATGTTTGTGCCATCGGCGCGAGGCAGCACTCGACAGAAGAGGTTTTGCGGTTCATTGAACTGTTCATCACCACCCCGTATCCGGGCGACGAACGCCACGCGAGGCGAATCGCCCAATTGCTGGAGTTTGAAACAACAGGCGGTATCGCCGGTTTCGATATCGACTAGGTATGCCCGAGGGTCATTCCGTTCACCGCATTGCGGCGCAGTTTCGGCAGCATTTTGTTGGGCACACGGCCGCTGTGACAAGCCCGCAGGGCCGATTCGGCGACTGCGTCCTGCTCGACGGACACGTTATCACCGACGCGTACGCCGTTGGCAAGCACCTTTTTGTTGCGTTTGACAGCGGCGACTCGCTCCACGTACACCTCGGAATTTACGGTGCGTGGGATTTCGCGGGAAACGTTGAGCTCGATTCGACGGCGCTCACCAGCAGCGGGCGAATCGGTCAAACGAATATGCGCGGCACGGTCGTCGGTGAACACGAGGCATCCCTTGCGTCGATTGGGGCACCCCGTCGCACCCGGTTGCGGATGGGGGAGTCGGAGCAACACGGCGGAACGCCCGTCGATTTCCCGCCGGAACCCATCGGGCAGGTTCGAGTTCGAATCCTCACAGCCGACGCCGTAGCCGATCTTCGGGGTCCAACAGTCTGTGAAGTGCTCAGCTCGTCTGGTGTCGAACTCGCCCGCAGTGAACTCGGCCCCGATCCGCTCGTTGATAAGCGCGGCGAGGAACGATTCCTTGCTCGGTGCAGGAAGACCTCAACCCCGATCGGTCGAGGACTGATGAACCAGAAGATCGTCGCGGGAATCGGCAATGTGTACCGAGCAGAAATGCTGTTTCGCGCCAAACTCAGCCCCTTCACCCCCGCAAACACGTT
>CAEZUE010000011.1_pt1 | contig 12385 bp, 11 predicted proteins | sample 7264421 | NCBI WGS metagenome assembly CAEZUE01 (sample SAMEA6813822, study PRJEB35770) | uncultured Microbacteriaceae bacterium | biome: Freshwater; feature: Freshwater reservoir; material: water | place: Czech Republic | collected 2016-04-20 | depth 0.5m m | reverse complement strand
CGAGACCGAGTTCGAGTGCGTCACGAGCTGTTGCGTGAACACAGTAGTCGGTGGCAATTCCGACAATGTCGACGGAGTCGATTACCGCATCCCGAAGTACGTCGGCGAGCGAGGATCCGTCGTCTGCCACTCCCTCGAATGCTGAATATGCCGGCCGGCCTTGGCCTTTGCACACGTGAACTGCGATTCGGCTGATATCGAGCTCTGGGTGGTAATCGGCGCCGTCTGTGCCTGCGACACAGTGCGGTGGCCACGTGTCGACGAAATCAGGCTCCGACGAAAAGTGCCCGCCGTTATCGCCTGTCGAATCGTGCCAATCGCGCGACGCGGCAATCAGCGAATACGTCTCGTGGTTGTTCGACAGGAACTCTGTGATTCTTCGAGCGATTTGCGTCCCGCCGTCACACGGCAGCGCTCCGCCTTCCGTGAAATCGTTCTGAACATCAACGATGAGGAGTGCGCGTTTCACCGGTCCCCTAGTACGACGCTAGGTTGCTGCCGCAGGTATAGCCGGCGGTGAACACGGTATCAATAGCGGCCATGGCTGTCGACGACACTGAACCGCGAGCGACAACGATGGCAATGAGCGGCGTTCCGTCAGCGGCCGTGATTCGCCCGCCAAGCGAATACACCCCATTGATCCATCCCGTTTTCGCAACGACGTTTCCGCGGGCAGCCGCGTTGGGCGCCGCAAACCGCGACGCGAGCGTTCCCGACTTCCCAGCCACCGGCAGGGCAGCGGCGACCGATGCGAGCGGGCTGGCTTCGGCAAAGATGTAGTCGAGGAGGTCGGAAAGTTTGGAAACGGGAATCTTGATGTTCCCCGACTCACCTGAGCCGTCGATGAAGACACCCGAGCTCATGTCAATCCCGAGCCGTGTGATGGTGCTTTCCACCGTTTGCTGGAGGGACCGGGCGCTTCCGCCGAGTCCGAGTTTCACGGACGACGCGCGGAGCAAGAATTCGCCAAGAGTGTTGTCTGAGCCAGGAAGCATTTGTGCGACGAGCCGAGAAACCGGCTGAGAGGTTACGGACGCGAGCTGGGTCGCATTGCCGGGAGCCGAGCCGAATGTGATCGTCACCGCGCCGTCCCCGTTACCTTCAGCGCGAAGTGCGGCGATGAAGGCGTCCGCGGCTCGACGCGACGGATCGGTGGACCGTGGGCTGGTTTGACGCGTCGGGTTAGCGCGGTCGCCGTCGACCATGAGGGGCACGATGAGCGGCTGATAGCCGTCCGTGCGTTCCTTCGTCGGCCACGACGGGTGCCACGCATCGTCAACGGGGAACATCGACAAATCCACGATGACGTTCGTCACGACCGAGTCGTCAGGGTCAGCAGCCTGGAGTGCAGAAATGGTTTGTTGCGCGAGATCGACAACTGACGGAGCTCCGTCGTAAATCGTTCCGTTGCCTGCCGTGAGAGTCGGGTCGCCACCGCCGATCAGCACAACGCTTCCCACCGTTGAGCCTTTCACAACGCGCGTGGTCAGGGTCGCATCCGGTCCGAGAGCTGTCAGCGCGACGGCAGCCGTTACCACCTTCATCACGCTTGCCATCGGCACAGCCGGCTCTTCCCCAAACGTGTACAGAATTTCGTCCGTCACCGCGTTTCGGATGTGAACCGTCGCGGTACCCAATCGGGCATCGGCAACGGCCGCAGCGATTGAACATGTCCGCACGGGCGATGCGTCGGCGATCATGTCCGGAACCAACCGCGATTCTTCGGTCGGTGTGGGGACAGGGGCTGCATCCGAAGGCACGAACGACCCAGCGGCAACTGATAAACCGAAAATGGTGATTCCGGCGATTGTCGGAATCACGAAAGCGGGGAGTTTTCGGCGTGGTGGCGTTGTTACTGACGCTTCTTCAGTCATTCGCCAACCCCTTCGGTCGTGTGCGAGCCGACTACGAGGTTCGAACTCGTGACCTTCTGTTTACAAGACAGATGCTCTACCAGCTGAGCTAAGTCGGCGATACGTCAAGCGTATCAAGTGCAACCGGGGTGTTTACTGACCGGCTGCAGCGAGAATCGCTGACAAGAACTCCTCGTTGTTGAACGGGTAGGAGTACTTGAACGGAACACCGTTGATGAGAACTGTTGGCGTCCCAGAGATCTTCGTGAAGCTTGGGTCGAGGTTGTTGATTGCAAGGGTTCCGCCCATCGCACGCGCGGTCGATGCGCCAACCCAACTCTTGAAGTCTTGATCTTCGATACACGCAATCGCCTGTTCGTTAGCCCCAACCTTCTCTGCGAGCGCAATAATCTGCTCGTCACTGAGACCGGGGGTGTTCTCCGCTGGCTGATTGGCGAACAACTCGTTGTTCATTTCGAGGACGCTGTCGGGGACATAGTTCGCGAGGCACGCGATGGCGTTCGCTGCGCGAGTGGAGTACTGAGTTCCCTGCGACAGGTTGTCGAGGAACGCGAGCGGGTGAATTTCGATCGTCGCTGAACCACGAGCGACGAGGTCATTGATACTTGCGCCGTTCACAGCCTCGAATTCTCCACAAATCGGGCAGAGGAAGTCAACGAAAATGGTGATGTCGACAATGTCAGCTGAATTCTCAGGTGTTGCGACAGGCTTTGCATCCGCGGGGAGTGCGTCGGTCTTGACGGCCTTGTACTCAGCACCAATCTTGATGCCGTCGCTCGCCATGTTGAGCGGACCGGGACCAGCCGGTTTCGTTCCCTCGAGGATGACCGCAGCGAGAATTCCGATCACGGTAACGGCTGCGATTCCGAGACCGATTTGAGTCAACAACCGACCACGCTTGTCGCGAGCCGAAGACTGTGCGCTCAAGCTTCTCGCTTGCTGGCGGGCTTTTTCACGTGCCTCATTGCGGTTGGGGCGCTTTGCTGCGTTCATGATGGTCCTGACGTCGGGGCGAAATCTCGCACAATGTACAACTTCAATAGTTTAGCGAGGTTCGGCAGTGTGGCAACTTGGAGGTTCCTTTGACGGCCCTCCCCTGTCATACTGAAAGTGTCGTTCCACGAGCGGCATTCGTTCACAAAGGATCGTCCGGCACGTACCTGCCGGTGAAGGAGAAAATCATGGCTGGTGTCATTTTTGACAAGGCAACACGCGTCTACCCTGGGACTACAAAGCCCGCGGTCGACGCCATCGAACTCGACATCAAGGACGGTGAATTCCTCGTCCTCGTTGGCCCATCGGGTTGTGGGAAGTCGACGACTCTGCGAATGCTCGCCGGGCTGGAAGACATCGACGGCGGAAGAATCCTCATCGGCGACCGCGACGTGACAAACGTCGCCCCGAAGGACCGCGATATCGCCATGGTTTTTCAGAACTACGCGCTCTACCCGCACATGACGGTCGCTGAGAACATGGGTTTCGCGCTCAAGATTGCCGGCGTCGACAAGGAGGAACGCGCTAGCCGTGTTCTCGAAGCAGCGAAACTGCTCGATCTTGAACCGTATCTCGACCGGAAGCCCAAGGCACTGTCGGGTGGTCAGCGCCAGCGCGTTGCGATGGGTCGTGCGATTGTTCGTCAGCCCCAGGTATTCCTCATGGACGAACCACTCTCCAACCTCGACGCCAAGCTTCGTGTCCAGACTCGAACCCAGATCGCGTCACTCCAGCGTCGTCTCGGCGTCACGACCGTTTATGTGACCCACGACCAAACCGAAGCGCTCACAATGGGTGACCGGATCGCCGTCCTCAAGGACGGTGTGCTCCAGCAGGTCGGAACACCCCGCGACCTCTACGAAGCACCGGCCAACGAGTTTGTCGCCGGATTCATCGGTTCGCCCGCGATGAACCTCTTTCCCGCAGACATCGTCAAGGGTGGCGTTCAGTTCGGCACAGACACTGCAGCACTGTCGGCCGATGTACTCGCGGGAGTCAAAGGCAAGCGCGTCACGGTGGGTGTTCGCCCGGAGGACGTAGAAATCTCGAAGAGCGGCAAAGGCATCAAGGTCGAAATCCTCGTCGTTGAGGAACTCGGTGCAGACGGTTACCTCTACGGCACCGCTGAAGCGGGTGGCGAGAAGATCGATGTCGTGATTCGCGTCGATGGACGAGTTCACCCGTCGGCAGGCGACACGGTGTTCATGACGCCGAAGCCGGCTCACATTCACGCCTTCGACATCGAGTCCGGTGTCCGACTCGGTGACTCACGGGTCAAGCACTAGCGATTCCGGGAGTCAGAGAATTCTCACGCAATGACCCACCAGCCTCAGCTAACGGGTACTGACAGGGACGACATTCTGTCGCTTCCGTGGGGAATCCCGCTAGAGGAGTGGCCAGCGAGCGTTCTCGTGGCGCTCCCGCAGGGTATTTCTCGGCACACGGTGAGGTTTGCGCAAGTGGGCGATGATGTCGTCGCCGTCAAGGAGACGACGTCCGAAATGGCGACCCGCGAATTTGACCTGCTTCGACAGCTTCGGAAGCGCGGAGTGCCTGCCGTCAAGGGGATTGCGGTGGTGACCGACCGCCGGGACAGCTCCGGTGACGACTTGCCGTCTGCTCTCATCACCAAACATTTGCGCTTTTCGATGCCGTATCGAGCTGTATTCTCGAAGACGCTCCGGCCAGACACGGCAACGCGTTTTGTCGATGCGATGGCTGTCCTACTCGCGCGTCTTCACTTGAGCGGCTTCTACTGGGGAGATGTGTCGCTGTCCAACGTGCTGTTCCGACGCGATGCCGGGTCATTCGCCGCCTACCTCGTAGACGCGGAAACCGGTGAACTCATCAACGGCGAACTCAGTTCGGGGCAGCGAGCGAACGACCTCGAAATCGCACGTGTCAACATCGCCGGAGAGCTCCTCGACCTTCTCGCCGGTGCGCGGCTTGACCCGTCAATCGACCCTGTCACGCTCGCAGCGAAGTTTGTAACCAGCTACGAAAGCCTGTGGGCCGAATTGACCGAGTGGCAAACCATGGACTCGACCGAGACGTGGAAGATAGCAGAGCGTGTTGAACGCCTCAACGCGCTAGGGTTCGACCTCGGTGAGATCTCGCTGTCAACCGATTTGCCCGGCAATGCCGTGAAGGTTAGGCCCAAAGTCGTGGATGCCGGTCATCACACTCGTCGCCTCATCCGACTCACGGGGATTGACGCGGAGGAAAACCAAGCGCGTCGACTTCTCAACGCTCTCGACGAGTACTCTGCTCGATCGCGGAAGGACGACCAGTGGGATGAGGGTCGTGCGGCGCACGAGTGGTTGGTCTCTGAGTTTGAACCAACAATTGACTCAATTCCTGAGGACCTTCGAGGCAAGCTCGATGCCCCTCAGGTGTTCCATGAAGTCCTTGAACACAAGTGGTACCTCGCCCGTCAACGAGAACGCGATGTTCCACTCGCGGAAGCTGCTGCTGCCTATTTCTCCGACATTTTGCGCCATCGACGTGACGAAGAAGTTCTGGTTTCGCCACCGACGACGACGATTTCCCTTCCCGTCATCACCGACTGGCGCGACCTCGTCTAGCGGCGTTTGGCGCGGAGCATTGCGATTTCATACATCGTGATGGATGTCGCAATTCCGGCGTTGAGCGATTCGGTTGCCGCACCGATTGGGATTGACACAAGCGCATCGCATTTTTCCGCGACGAGCCGCGAGAGGCCTTTTCCTTCGCTGCCCACGACGATGAGGAGTGGCTGATCGGCGATTGCTAGACCTGGAAGATCCATTTCACCGTCACCATCGAGCCCGAGAACGAAAACCCCACGCTCTTTGAAAGCAACGATGGTTTGCGTGAGATTGGCGGCCATGGCAACAGGCATCCGTGCAGCGGCGCCCGCCGACGTTTTCCACGCTGCAGCCGTCACGCCGACACTTCGACGCTGCGGAACAATGATCCCGTGCCCACCAAACGCAGCCGTGCTTCGGATGATGGCGCCGAGATTGCGCGGATCGGTGATTCCGTCGAGGGCGACAAACAGCGCGGTGTCACCGCGGCCCTCGACATAGTCGAGCAAATCCATCGGGTGCTTGTACTCGTAGGGCGGAACGGCGAGGGCAATTCCCTGGTGAACAGAGCCTTCGCCGCAGAGGCGATCCATCTCGGGACGCATGATCTCGAGGATCGGCAGCCCCTTCTTGGTCGCAATCGACAGTGCTTCCTTCACGCGGTCGTCAAACTCGACGCGAGACGCGACGTAGAGGGTAGTTGCGGGCACTCCTGTACGGAGCGCCTCCAAGACCGAGTTGCGGCCGTTGACGATTTCGCTGTCGGAGTCTTTGCGCTTCGTGGACGCTCGCCCACCGGCTGGCCGACTTCCGGATGCTGGGCGCTTCCCAAAACGTTCTTGTGCAGCGTCGAGACGATCCTTCGCCGCCTTGCGCTTGCCAGCGACATGCCACGAACGGTCTTCCGCTTTGGGGGTCGGCCCCTTGCCTTCGAGTGAACGACGACCGAGTCCGCCCGTTCCCTTGAGTGGACCCTTCTTGCCTTTGGCCGCTCCGGGCCGTCCTGGCTTAACCATTGATTGTCCACCTTGTCGATTCAGAGCCGTCTTCCACGGCGATTCCAGCGGCATCGAGATCGTCGCGAATGCGATCAGCCGTCGGCCAATCTTTCCGCTCGCGGGCGGCGTTTCTCTCCGTGACGAGCCTGTCGACCAGGACCGCAAGAGCAGCGTGCGACGCTCCCGATTCGTCGATCTGGGTGTCCAGGCCGAGCACAGCGGTCATCGCTGCGACGTCGTTCGCGCGCGCGGCCACGGCGGTTTCGTCAGCTGCGTCCAGCGCAGTGTTTCCCGCGCGCACAGTGTCGTGAAGAACCGCGAGCGCCGCGGGAATTCCCAGGTCATCGTCCATTGCGGCAGCGAAGGCGTCTGGAACCTGGGTTGCATCGGTCACTCGTGCGGCGGTTCGAGAAGCAAACTGTCTGATTCGGTCCCACGCGGCCGCGGCCTCGGTGAGCGAACCGTCGTTGATGTCCATCGTGGATCGGTAGTGGGACGCGAGGAGGAAGTATCGAGCAGTCACCGCGTCGGTTTGGCCGAGCAGGTCGGTTGCGCTCATGACGTTGCCGACCGACTTCGACATCTTCTTGCCGCCAACGGTCACGAGTCCGTTGTGGAGCCAGGTGTTGGCGAATTCGTCCCCCGCTGCGCGCGATTGAGCGAGTTCGTTTTCGTGGTGGGGGAATCGAAGGTCCAGCCCACCTCCGTGAATGTCGAACGACGAACCGAGGTAGCGGGTCGCCATCGCCGAGCACTCGATGTGCCAACCTGGTCGGCCAGCACCCCACGGTGACGGCCAGGCAGCGGTTTCGGGCTCTGAAGGCTTGTGCCCCTTCCACATGGCAAAATCACGCGGGTCGCGCTTTCCTCGCTCAACAGCGGAAGCATCTGCTTCGACATCGTCGGGAGATTGCCGAGTGAGTTGCCCGTAATCGGGCCACGATGTCACCGAGAAATACACGTCCCCGGAGTCGTCATCAGCCGCGTAGGCGTGTCCTCGATCAACCAAACGGCCGATGAGCGCGACGATGTCGGTAATGTGACCCGTCGCGCGCGGTTCGTACGTTGGGGGAAGAATTCCGAGAGCCGTCGCCGCTGCGGAAAACTCGCCTTCGATTCGGTAAGCGAGCGCCCACCACTCCTCAGAACCGGCTGCGGCGAGAATCTTGTCGTCGACGTCGGTGACGTTTCGAACAAAGGTGACGTCAAAGCCTCGATGGGTGAACCATCGGCGCCACAGGTCGTAGGCGAGGGCACTTCGAAGGTGTCCGATGTGCGGAGCTGCCTGAACGGTCGGACCGCACACATAAATGCTTACGTGTCCAGGTACACGCGGTTCGAAATCACGCAGCGACTGCGTGACTGTGTCGAACAGCCGAATACTCACGTGTCAATGCTACCGAGCGTTAGTGGCCAGCCACGTGAGCGATAGCCACCGCCGTGATGCCGCGACCCTCGCCAGTAAAGCCGAGTCCGTCGGTTGTTGTTGCACTGACCGAGACGGGTGCACCGACGATTTCACTGAGAATGCGCTCGAGTTCGACTCGTCGAGGCCCAATTTTTGGTTTGTTTCCGACGATTTGCACTGAAACCGAGCGTGGGCTCAGGCCCATCTCGGCGAGCGACTCGATCGCTCCGCGGATAAACACCTCTCCGCGCGCACCGTCGTAGCGCGGGTCTTCCGTGCCGAACTGCGTACCGATGTCACCAAGGCCAGCGCCTTGGAGGAGCGCGTCACAGATCGCATGGGCGACGGCGTCGCCGTCGGAGTGCCCGTCAAGTCCGGCCTCGCCCTGCCACTCAACGCAGCCGAGCCACAGCGGTTTGGTGTCAGTGAACGCGTGAGTGTCGGTTCCGAGTCCGACGCGGATACCGCCGTCAGCCACGTTCTTGTCGGCGGGGGTGGTGATTTTGAGTCCACGCTCGTCACCGGCGACAACGCGCACGGTTCCGCCACCCTTACGCCACAGCGACGCGTCATCCGTGAAGTCACCGCGAACGTCAGCGAGCAGCTCACGGTAACGGTGAGCCGGGAATCCCTGGGGTGTTTGTACTCGCGCGAGTCGATCACGGTCGGTGGAGTCTTCGACGAAACCGTCGCCAACGACAACCATGGTGTCAACGACAGGGAGCTCAGGAACAACCCCGTCCTTGTTGGCGATAACGGTGTCAATCACGCGCTGAAACACATCTGACGGCATCCACGCGCGAGCGACATCGTGAATGAGAACGACGTCGACATCTGGCATCGCAGCCATTGCATTCCTCACGCTCGCTGTGCGGGTGTCGCCACCAACGACAACGAGTGCCGAGACACCGGCGTTGAGGGCACCGATTCGAACCTCGTCAAGGTGCGATTCTGGTGCAGTGATGACGACCTCGTGCACATCGAGTTCGGCAACCACCCCGAGTGATCGCTCGAGCAGGGTTGTTCCGTTGATCGTCACGAGGGCTTTGGGAATTCCTGCGCCCAACCGGCTACCCGAGCCGGCTGCGAGGAAGACCAAACCGACGCGCGACATGAGAACTAGGAGGCCAGAACCGCGTCGAGTCGAGTTGACGCCTTTGCTTCGTCGACCTTCTCCGCGAGCGCAAGCTCCGAAATCAGAATCTGACGCGCTTTGGCAAGCATGCGCTTTTCTCCAGCAGACAAGCCGCGGTCTTGCTCGCGGCGCCACAGGTCACGGACAACTTCGGAGACTTTGATGACGTCGCCTGAGGCAAGTTTTTCAAGGTTTGCCTTGTACCGGCGAGACCAGTTGGCTGGCTCTTCCACGATCGGGTCGCGGAGCACCGCGAAGACGCGCTGGAGGCCGGCCTTGTCGATGACATCACGGACGCCCACCATCTCGACATTGTCGGAGGGAACTTCGATTGTCAGATTGCCTTGAGTGACACTGAGCTTGAGGTACTTCTTTTCCTCGCCCCGCACTGTCCGGATCTTGATTTCGACGATGCGTGCTGCACCGTGGTGCGGATACACGACTGTTTCGCCTACTTTGAACGCCATTTGCGCGGATTCCCTTCGCCAGAACTTCAATTTTACCACAGCACAAACGGGTCGCTCAGCGCCGGTCTGCTGGCGTCATCCGCGAGCGCTCGAATCAGCGATGTATACGAGTTGGGTAGACTGAAAAGGAACGGATTTCCCCTCGTCAAAGGATTCATTGTGCGTCTTCGTGCCCTTGCCACCACCACTCTCGCCGCAGCCCTTCTCGCTGGAACAGCCGGGTGCGGTGTGTTGTTGGAACCCGCAACTCTTCAGTCGTACTCCCCGAGTGATGGCGTTAACGCCGAAGTCGGCGACGTCAGCGTTCGCAACGCTCTGCTCGTTGCAAACAGCAGCGGGGACGGCGCCCTTGTCATGACGTTCGTGAACAGCGGAGACGCACTTGTTTTCGTCACCGTTGAACTTCGCGGGGCTCGAAACCTGTCAGCTTCTGTCGCTGCTTACCCCGGCATTACCAAGGTGGGTATCGCCGACGACAACCCACTCGTTTTCACCAATGCAGAAGTCTTCGCCGGAACGTATGCGGAGGTGTACTTCCAGTACGGAAACTTCGAAGGAGCGCTCGCGACAGTTCCCGTCTTAGATGGCACGGAAGTAATCTACGCTCCGTATGCGCCCAACGAACGCGAATCCAACTAGGCGCTAGTTTTTCCCTGGTTGGCAACAGCCGCAGCCCCTGCCGCCGCGGCAGCTGGGTCAAGATACTCGGCCTTTCCAATCGGCTTGAGGTCGTCGTCGAGGCGGTAAACGAGCGGGATTCCCGTAGGAATGTTCAGTTCCGCAATGTCGTCGTCTGAGATTCCATCGAGGTGCTTCACGAGCGCACGAAGTGAGTTTCCGTGAGCGGTGATGAGGACGGTCTTGCCGGACCGAACATCGGGAACGATGTCACTGTGCCAATAGGGCAACATTCGATCAATGACGAGTTTGAGGGATTCGGTACGAGGGAGGTCGTCGCCAAGACCGGCGTATCGCTCGTCGTGCGCTTGGCTGAACTCGGACGAATCATCGAGTGGCGGTGGCGGGACATCAAACGAACGACGCCACAGTTGGAACTGCTCAGCACCGAATTCGTCTAGCGTTTGCGCCTTGTCTTTTCCCTGGAGCGCTCCGTAGTGGCGTTCGTTGAGTCGCCACGATCGCTTGACGGGAATCCACGCGCGGTCAGCGCGGTCGAGAGCGATGTTTGCGGTCTGGATAGCTCGCGTGAGAACACTCGTATAGAGCACGTCGGGCTTGAGACCGCTCTCGGCAAGTAGCTCACCCGCTCGAGTTGCCTCCGCGACACCCTGCTCGGAGAGGCGCACATCGACCCAGCCGGTGAAGAGGTTCTTCTGGTTCCAGGTTGAGTTGCCGTGTCTCAGCAAAATGAGTGTGTGAGTCATGTGTTCCAGCCTAACCAGCAAGAATGGTGACGTGGTAGTTGGACGAATCACCCGAGGAACAACGGGAACAAACCGGTTGCGGCGCGCGGATCGCTGGCTTGCACGCCACCCCCGGTTTCTATCGATGGAGAACCCCGTCGTTGTCGATCTCGGGTTTGGTGCAGCGCCGAACACGACTCTCGAGCTCGCCGAGAGGTTGCAGTCAACCCGACCCAACACTCGCGTTATCGGCATCGAAATTGATCCTGCGCGAGTTGACAGTGCGAAGCCGTTCGAGACGGACACGGTGAGTTTTCGCCACGGAGGGTTTGAGATTCCGAACGACGGACCGGTTGATGTTGTTCGAGCGTTCAACGTGCTTCGCCAGTACAACGAACCAGAAGTTGCAGGAATCTGGTCAACCGTTCTATCCCGACTTTCGCCCGGTGGCCTCTTCATTGACGGGACGTGCGACGAAATCGGTCGCGTCTCGACCTGGGTTGCGCTATCTCCAGAAGGCCCAGAGTCGTTCACCGTGTCTCTTCGTCTGACGCAGCTCGATACACCGAGTATCGCGGCGGAACGGCTCGTCAAGGCGCTCATCCACCACAACGTCGAGGGCGAAAACATTCACCGCTTCTTCACAGACCTCGATCGCCTGTGGGCGACAAACGCTGGACTCGGCGCATTCTCACCTGTTCAGCGCTGGGTGGCGAGTGTTCGCGGGATGAAGGACCGCGGCTGGCCGGTGCACGGCACTCAGGCTCGGTGGCGGCTCGGCGAACTTACAGTCGATTGGGACGCAGTCGCTCCGCAGCGGTAGCACCCGTCGTTGGAGAAACAACCACTTCTTGCGTTGCCGAGATTGGGTGACCGTTTCGCATCACAGTCAACGTGGCGTCGGGGTCGGCGGTTCGCTTGATGACGGCGAGGGCAATCGGGCCATCCTCGTGATGGTTGGCGGCGGTCGTGACAACCCCGATTTCGACATCGCCCAGCACGACCGCGTCACCTGGTTCAGCGAATTCTGAGTCAGAACCGTCCAGGTGAAGCCTCACGAGTCGTCTCGGTGGGTGGCCGACGTTGTGAATCTTCGCAATGGTTTCTTGTCCGGGGAAGCAGCCTTTCGAAAGATGCACGGCGGTGCGCAACCATCCGAGCTCGTGCGGCAAAGCCCTTTCGTCTACCTCCGCGAGCGCCGGCCTACCGGCAATGATTCGCGCTGCGTCCAATGTCGACGCGGCCACGACGGGGACGGGCGGCTTCTCAGTCGCCGGCCACAGTGACTCGACGTAACTCCACCCCTCAACCCGATCCATGTCGTACACGAATCCGCCGGCCTGAGGCTCTGGCCACGGATCGCGCCAGACGGTGTCACCGAAGCCCTTGACCGCTCCAAGCACCACAAACTCCGAATCGGAATCGGTCGCGGCAACGTCCTCAAGGAACACTCGCGAGTCGACCCATGTGGCAATCTCGGCACCGCTCAGCCCAGGGACGATAAGGACGAGGGAGGCATCGGTGACAATGACGTGAACCACTTTGAGGATGCGCCCGTTCCCGTCGAGCTCGAGAGAAT
>CAEZUE010000010.1_pt1 | contig 12508 bp, 10 predicted proteins | sample 7264421 | NCBI WGS metagenome assembly CAEZUE01 (sample SAMEA6813822, study PRJEB35770) | uncultured Microbacteriaceae bacterium | biome: Freshwater; feature: Freshwater reservoir; material: water | place: Czech Republic | collected 2016-04-20 | depth 0.5m m | reverse complement strand
TGTCCGGCGACGCTCTCCTTGTATGCCAAGAGAAGTTCGCGGTCAACCGACGTGTAGTTCTGGCCGGCTGGGTTGTAAATCTTCGACGTGGGGAAGTACGAGTCCATTCCGAACGTTCTGGCTTCGTCGGGGATGATCGGGACAAATCGCGCACCCCAGTTTTCATCACGCAACAGATCCTTGAACAATCGAGCGAAAGCCATCGTCGTCGCTGCCTCTTGCTTGCCGCTGCCTTTCCTGCCCTGCTCGAGGAGCTTGTCTTCGATAGCGGGAAGGGGAGTAAACGCGGTGCGACGCTGAGGGAGAGCGCCTCCGCGTTCAGCGCGACGTTTCAGCAGATACTGAATTGCTGGGTCGTTCGCGCCGGGGTGGTAGTAGGGGGGACGATACGGATTCGCCTCAAGCTGTTCATCGGTAATGGGGATACGCAAGTCGTCACGGAACGACTTGAGGACATCGAGCGTCAGTTTCTTCATCTGGTGAACGGCGTTTCGGCCCTCAAACGTCTTTCCGAGACCGTATCCCTTCACGGTTTTCGCAAGAACTACCGTCGGCTGGCCCTTGTGCGCCATCGCTTCCGCATACGCCGCATAGAGCTTGCGGTAGTCGTGACCGCCGCGTTTGAGCGCCCAAATCTTTTCGTCAGACCAATCAGCGACCATCGCAGCGGTGCGCGGGTCACGTCCGAAGAAGTTCTCACGGATGTAAGCACCCGATTCGGCCTTATACGTCTGGAAGTCACCGTCGGGGGTGTCGTTCATCAAATCGCGGAGCGCACCGTCGTGATCTTGGCTCAGCAGTTCGTCCCATTCGCGGCCCCACACAACCTTGATGACATGCCAACCGGCACCGCGGAAAAACGACTCCAGCTCCTGAATGATTTTTCCGTTACCGCGAACCGGGCCATCGAGTCGTTGCAAATTGCAGTTAATGACAAACGTGAGGTTGTCGAGGCGATCGTTTGCTGCGAGCTGCAGAGCGCCGCGCGATTCAACCTCATCCATCTCACCATCGCCAAGGAACGCCCAGACATGCTGGTCTGAAGCGTCTTTGATTCCGCGGTTCGTGACGTACTTGTTGAACTGCGCTTGATAGATCGCATTGATTGGACCGAGACCCATCGACACTGTTGGGAACTGCCAGAAGTCGGGCATGAGTCGAGGGTGGGGATAAGAGGAGAGTCCACCAGCAAAGTGAGACTTCTCTTGGCGGAACCCATCGAGCTGGTCCTCGGTTAAGCGACCTTCAAGGTAAGCACGAGCGTACATTCCGGGAGCCGCGTGACCCTGGTAAAAAATCTGGTCACCGCCACCGGCGTGATCTGGACCGCGGAAGAAGTAATTGTGGCCAACCTCGTAAAGCGAGGCGCTTGACGCGTATGAACCGATGTGTCCACCAACGCCAATTCCTGGCGCTTGTGCGCGGTGAACCATGACGGCGGAATTCCAGCGAATCCAGGACCGATATTGCCGTTCAAGTTCCTCATCGCCGGGGAACGCTGGCTCATTTTCCGTCGCAATCGTGTTGAGGTAATCCGTCGTCGGAACCATTGGAACGCCAAGGTGCAGTTCCTTCGATCGCTTCAAGAGCGACAGCATGACATCGCGACCGCGATCAGGACCCTGAGACTCGACCACCTGATCGAGGGACTCACGCCACTCGGCCGTTTCCTCCGGGTTGGAATCTATATTCGAAAAGGAGTACGGGTCCTGGTCGTTCACAGCCATGTTCAGGTCTTCCAATCAGTGGTGGCGAGGAAGTGTGGGGAACTTCGGATCTGAAGCGCCACCTCATAATCCTATGGTGCGTTGAGGCTCACACCGATGTTGGCTAATATGTCAGAGAAGGGCCTGTAGCTCAGTTGGTTAGAGCGCCACGTTTACACCGTGGATGTCGGGAGTTCGAGTCTCTCCGGGCTCACACCTAAGAATGGTGTGTTTCTAACATCACCACATTCACGATTCGATGATTCGAACCAGTGTTTCAATGAACTGGTCGAAGTCGTTTGAATTCTTGATGACGTCATTGAGGTGCCCTCTGTCGGAGAACACGTCAACTATTTGCTCAAAGACCGCTTGAAACTCGTCGCGCCCACTGGCCGCGAAGGCGATGAACGCGACGACGTTTACCTGTTGTTCGCCCCACAGCGTCGCCCGATCATTTACCGAGATGGCAATCGTTGGTCGTTCAGCGGTCAGAGACATTGCGTGAGGCACGGCTAAGCCATCGACAAACACGGTGGACGACATTCTCTCGCGCTCGATTGCGCTGTCGATGTAGGTTTCGTCAATGATTCCGAGCGACAGCAGCGAAGCCCCCAGACCGCGAATCATGTCCTCTGGGTTGGTGTGGTTCAAGTTTCGGAAGAACGTCTCAGGTCTGAAGTATTTCAAGAGTTGTTCGCGAATAGCGCTGCGACGTCGAATCCGACGAGCTCTCGATGCCGCTCGCCGAACTGCGTCAATGTCACTTTCCGTGAGGAAAGGCTGAACAAGGACGACCGCATCCATTTCGAAGGGGAGCGGGATGGTGGTGATGACAATTTCCGTGGTGATGTCACTCGGGCGAACATCGGTGCGGGTAATGACCGACTCGATTGAGACTTCGCCACCCAACATTTTTTCAACCGATTCGCGCATGACAATGTGCACGTCGTAATAGGACGGACTCACAATGGTCGCGGTTGCTCTGTTTTTCGACTGCGCCTGGCGTTCGAGATGGCTACCGATGTGGAGTGCGATGTAGGAGATTTCATCCTCACCAATCACAATTTCTCGTTCGCGTTGGATTGTGGATGCAATAAACACCGCAATATCCCACACCAACGGGTATGACGACTTGATGGATTTTTGGAGCGGGTTGCGAGAGGGGGAGTCGTAGCGTGCGCGGGTGACGAGATGGCCAATGTGAAGGGCGAGACGATCGATGAGGTCGTCGTTTCGCAGTTCAATGAGGTACTCCTCGTAGACGAGGTCAAGCGCCTTCATCGTTGTCGCGCGGTCGAGTCGGTCCGGTCCAGCCAACCCTGTCTCAGTGCCGGGGGTGATGATGCGAGTAACAAGTTGACGAGCAAGGTATCCCTCCTCACGCCCACCCAGGTCTACTTCGAAGTGGCGCTTCACGAGATCGCGAACGATTCCGCCGACGAACTGCGCGTCGCCATCAAGTTCACGACCATCATCCGGGAGTGTTTGACCGTGTCGAACCCGGTCGACTGCGATTGCCATGTGCAGCAGAACCGCATCGATTCCGTACTCGTTGATGATGAAGTGGTGGTAGTCGAGCCGTTCGATGAGGTCGGTCTTGAACTCAACGAGCGAACCCAAGTCAAACCGAACAGCAATCGTGTCGAGGCTCAGCAGTCCGGCGTCCGCGGTTTCGTGGACGAGCGACGAGAGTAAACGCCGAACGTGTGACTCGTCTGCCCGAAAGATCAAAACGTTGTCGATGCGGTCAAGCTGCACATCGCACTCGAGGGCAATCGATCTCAGGCGCCGCACATCATTTTCGATCGTGGCACTCGACACGTGTAGTTCGGATGCGAGAGTGTCGAGACTTATCCCGGACGGTACTTCGGCGAGTCGCTGACAAATGTAGTGAACGCGTTCACGCGGCGTTGAGGGGGCCGATGTCCCGCTTCCCTCAACGCTCTCCCGGTAGGCAAAGTAAGAATCGCGATTGAGCCGATAGCCGGCACTCGACGTCGCAATAATGTCAAACGGTGATGCCGCCGACTTGACGGACGTGACATACGTGCGAACACTGCGAGTTGACACCCCAAGCTTCTCCGCGAGGACGGCTGCGGGGACCCAGTCGTCGTCGGCACGGAGCAGTTCAATAAGCCCAGTTTGCTTGTCTGTCATGACACGTGTCACTGTACCGAGTCTTGCGCTCTCGCACATCTGCTTCCGCGAGCGCGGAAAAAGGATTATGCGAAAAAACTAGGTAGTTGGGGCGATGTCGTGCGAGGGTAGTGCCGTTCGGAAGGAGTAAAGATGCTCTCTATCGCCATCGTGTGTGGCGCCGGTGCCTCGAGCACTTTCCTCGCGCGACGACTCACCGAACTTTCCCTAGCCAACGGTCGAGGGTGGAGTTTCACTCCACATTCACTCGACGTCGTCAACGCTGGAACAGCAGACGTTGTGGCCCTTTCGCACCACGTTGCCACTGAGTTCGTTGTGAACGACCTCGCCAATCGTGGAATCACCGTGGTCGTTTTGCCCGGAACTGTCCGTGGTGGCTTTGGTGCTGATGCGGCGCTGGATGCAATCGCGGAGTTTATTGACAATAATGTGTCCAAGTCGAATGATTCAGATGTGTTCGCTCAATCACAAGGACAAAGCACTTGACGTCACGCACCGCAACAATTGCATCTGCTCACGGGCTGCACGCTCGGCCAGCTGCGCTGTTCGTGCAAGCAGTCAATGACTCGGGACTAACAGTGACGATCGAGAAGGACGGAAGAGAAGCGCCGGCCGGTTCGATTCTCGGCGTAATTTCACTCGCCATCAACCAGGGTGACACCGTGACGGTCACTGCCGAAGGTGCACACGCAGACGACGTGTTGGAGCGGCTCGTATCGTTCCTTGAAACGGATCACGACGCCCAATGACGATGATGGAGCGAGAACTCTCGGGAATCGGCGTCGGTCGAGGCCTAGTCGTTGGTGACGTTCGTCGGATGCCGGATCCTCTCCCCGAACCTCCGCCCGCACTGTCATCATTGACTCCTGATGCTGAACTACTTCGAGCTAAGGAGGCGCTGACCGAAACGTCCGCGGATCTCCGCGATCGAGGCGTTCGTGCGGGTGGGCTCGCACAAGAAGTCCTCGATGCATTAGCGCTCATGGCCGACGACCCAATGCTGCTCGCCGACGTCACAGCAAGGATCGGAAAGGGTGCAACCGCCGAGCGGGCAGTTTTTGATGCCTTTGCCGCTTTTGCATCAATCATGGAAGCGGCCGGCGGTTACATGGCGGAACGCGCTGGAGACCTTTCCGACGTGGCAAATCGTGTCATCGCGCGAATCCTCGGGGTCGCGGCCCCTGGTGTTCCAGAGTCGGCTACGCCTTACGTTCTTGTCGCTCGCGACCTCGCCCCCGCTGACACGGCACTTCTGGATTACGACATTGTTCAGGCGCTCGTCACGACGGAAGGAGGACCGACCTCGCACACCGCCATTCTTGCCCGTGAAAAAGGTCTTCCAGCGATTGTTGGAGCCAAAGAAGCTGCAGGTCTTGTCGATGGTGATGTGATTTTGGTTGACGCCGCCGACGGTGAGATTGTCGTTCACCCGTCTGCGGAGAGAATAAAGAACGCGCTGCGTGAAGACTCCGAGCGTCGCCTTTCCCGTGCACAGTCGACAGGCCCTGGTCGACTGTCAGACGGTCACGCTGTTGCGCTCCTTGCCAATGTTGGGTCACCGGATTCCGCTGGAGCAGCGTCAGAGGCCAGCGCGGAGGGTGTCGGACTCTTCAGAACCGAATTCCTCTTCCTCGACGCTGAGTCAGCTCCGTCAGTTGAAGCTCAGCAGGCTCAGTACGAGTCAGTTTTTGAGCAATTCGCTGGGCAGAAAGTTGTCGTTCGAGTGCTCGATGCTGGTGCGGACAAGCCACTACCTTTCCTCACCGACGACCGTGAAGAGAACCCGGCACTCGGGTTGCGGGGAATTAGGGCACTGTTTGCTCACGAAGAGATTCTCCGCGATCAACTCACCGCGATTCATCGAGCATCGCTCTCAACTCACGCTGACGTGTGGGTGATGGCACCGATGATTTCCACCGTCGATGAAACCATCAAGTTTGTGTCCATGTGTCACGAAATCGGATTGACCAACGCCGGTGTGATGGTCGAAACTCCCTCGAGTGCACTACTCGCCCAGCACATTATCGCCGAAGCGGATTTCGTCTCGGTCGGCACCAACGACCTCACTCAGTACACCGTCGCGGCCGATCGGCTCCTCGGAACCGTCGCCGCACTTCAAGACCCGTGGAACCCGGCGGTGCTTCGCCTGATACACGAAGTCGGACGTGCGGGTGCCGCTGCAGGGAAACCGGTCGGCGTGTGCGGTGAAGCCGCGGCTGACCCGCTGCTCGCCGTTGTCCTCGTCGGACTCGGTGCAACCTCACTATCGATGTCCCCCATAGCTCTCGCCGATGTGAGAGAAGAACTTTCGCGCCACACACTCAGTGAAGCGCGGAAACTTGCCGAAATAGCTGTCTCGGCAAGTAATGCAGTAGACGCAAAGCGTGGCGTGTCTAGTGCATTGAAAAGGTAATACCCACAACAAACAACATAGAAAAGGAGCGAGTCAATGACGACTTCGTCATCGCTACGGGTTTCGGTCCAGAAGTTTGGATCGTTCCTGTCGGGCATGGTTATGCCCAACATCGCGGCGTTTATCGCCTGGGGCCTCATCACGGCCTTCTTCATCCCAACGGGTTGGACACCGGCTCTTGGTGCACCGGCAGAAGAGGGAGGCCTCAACTTCCTCGCTCTCGTCGGCCCCATGATCGTGTACATGCTCCCACTTCTCATCGCTAACACCGGAGGTCGTTTGGTTTACGGCGCCCGCGGTGGTGTCGTTGGTGTCGTCGGAGCAATGGGTGTCATCGTCGGTACCGACATCCCAATGTTCATGGGTGCAATGATCGTCGGTCCTCTTGGTGGATGGCTCATCAAGAAGGTTGACGCAATCTGGGCTGGCAAGATCAAGGCTGGCTTCGAAATGCTCGTCGACAACTTCTCGGCAGGTATCGTCGGTGGACTTCTCGCACTCGGCGCGTTCCTCGGAATCGCTCCAGTCGTGCAGACGTTCTCAGACGCACTCGGTGCTGGTGTTCAGTGGCTCATCGACACGGGACTTCTCCCGATCGTGAGCATCTTGGTTGAGCCTGCAAAGGTCCTCTTCCTCAACAACGCCATCAACCACGGTGTTCTCACTCCGCTTGGAACCACCGCAGCTGCCGAATCCGGCAAGTCGCTCTTGTTCCTCGTTGAGGCCAACCCTGGCCCCGGTCTCGGAATCCTTCTCGCCTTCGCCGTATTCGGTGTTGGAATCTCGAAGGCATCTGCCCCTGGTGCAATCATCATCCACTTCCTTGGTGGAATTCACGAGGTCTACTTCCCGTACGTCCTCATGAAGCCCGCGATCATCATCGCCGCTATCGCCGGTGGCGCTACCGGTGTTGCAACCAACCTCATCTTTGGCTCCGGATTGCGCGCACCTGCGTCGCCCGGTTCGATCTTTGCGGTTCTGGTTCAGACACCTGGTGACTCCTTCCTCGGCGTTATCCTCTCGGTCGTTCTCTCGGCCACGGTTTCATTCCTCATCGCAGGTGTGATTGTCCGTGCAACCCGTAAGGCAGACCTTGAGGCAGAGGGCTCGGACTTGGCTTCGGCTAAGGCTCAGTCTTCAGCGAACAAGGGAAAGTAGTTCATGTCCGCTGACCTCACAACTCTCGTCATTTTCGCGTGCGACGCGGGCATGGGTTCTAGTGCGATGGGCGCAACACTCCTTCGCAACAAACTCAAGGCCGCCGGTATCGCGGACGTTCAGGTTGTCAACAAGGCTGTAGCTGATTTGGCATCCGACGCGGAGTTCGTGATTTCTCACGTTGGTTTGAGCGATCGGGCGCGCCACATGGCGCCCGATGCGGTTCACGTCTCCGTCGAGAACTTCATGGCTACTCCGAAGTACGACGAGGTCGTTGAGGCCCTGTTGGCTCAACGGTCGTAGGTTAGCGACGACCGAGGATTCACCGTGAACAGAATTTTGACGAATGACGCTATTCGATTGAGTGGGTCTGCTTCAACGAAAGAAGAAGCAATTGCCGAGGTGGGAGCCATGTTGGTTTCCGTCGGTGCAGTGACCACAGAATACGTCGACGCCATGTTCGCGCGTGAATCCTCGGTCTCCACTTACATGGGGAACCTGTTGGCCATTCCCCACGGCACGAATGATTCAAAGGATCACATCCGCCATTCCGCGATTGCTGTCGTGCGATACGACAGTCCTCTTGACTGGGATGGAAATCCGGTCCGGTTCGTTATCGGAATCGCCGGTCAGGGCGATTCGCATCTCGAAGTTCTCGGCAAGATTGCCATGGTTTTCTCGGACATGACCTCGGTTGACGCGCTCCTCGAGGCGCACTCCGTCTCTGAAGTTGCGAGCATTCTCGGCAAGCCCTCCGAATGACCGCTGTTCACTTCGGCGCTGGCAATATTGGGCGCGGTTTTATTGGTCTGTTGCTCCACGAAGCCGGTCACCACGTGACGTTTGTTGACGTGGACGCCGAACTCATCAATGAAATCAACTCCACACCGTCCTACCGCGTGATTGAAACGGGCGATGGCGCTCAGACACACACGGTGACGGGTTTCTCTGGACTCAATTCGGCGGTCGACCCAGACCAGGTCGTTTCGGCAATTTCTGCGGCTGACATTGTGACGACGGCCGTTGGCCCGAGGGTATTGCCTTTCATCGCGCCGCTTATTGCTCAAGCGTTGAAGGCGCGACCGCCTGGCTCTCCTCTCGCGATTATGGCGTGTGAGAATGCGCTGGGGGCCACCGATGTATTGAAGGAAGCGATTGCCGAACTCGCTGATGCTTCCGACTTTTCGCGGGCGGTTTTCGCCAACACCGCAGTTGACAGAATTGTTCCCGTACAAGCAGAAGGCCTCGGTCTCGATGTTGTCGTTGAAAGCTTCTGCGAATGGGTGGTCGAGGGCGCGCCGTTCGGAGGCAAGCCTCCGGTAATTCCCGGAGCACATTTCGTAGACGACTTGGCGCCTTTCATTGAACGGAAGCTGTTCACTGTCAACACAGGTCACGCGTCCATCGCCTACCTGGGCAGGCTGCGGGGTGCCTCCACGATCGCGGAAGCACTTGCACTCCCAGAAGTTCGAGAAACCGTTCTCCGGGTGCTTGACGAGACAGCCGACATGTTGGTCGCTCGTCACGGGATTGACCCTGACGCGCAACGAGAATATGCGGCGAAGACTGTCAGCCGATTCCTTAACCCTGAACTCGTTGACTTGACGGATCGAGTGGGCAGACAGCCAATGAGGAAACTGTCACGACACGAGCGACTTATTGAACCAGCAGCCGCTCTCGCTGAGCGAGGGATCACCCCAACAGCTTTGCTTGAGGTGATTTCAGCAGCGTTTCAGTTCGATGTGGCGGACGACGCGGAATCTGTTGAACTGAAAGCTCTCGTTGCACAGCTCAACGCCGAAGACCTGTGTGAACGAGTCTGCGGCATTACTCCGCAACACCCGCTCTTCCCTAGTTTGGTCTCGGCCATTAGTCGAACACTGTAGGTCGGCGGTGCCCGCGTCAGCACTCTTGGCACTCGTTACGGCGTGTGCGCTGTGGGGAACGACCGGAGTCGTCGCGACGTTCATGACGGACGACGTGTCGCCGTTAGCGGTCGGGGCTTTTACGATGGGCGTCGGTGGAGTTGTGTTGCTCGCCATCACGTGGCGTTCGGTTCGTATGGTGTTCGCAGTCCCTGGAGCAATTCGGTGGGTCGCCCTGGGCGGCCTAGGAGTTTTTGTCTATCCGCTCGCGTTCTACTCAGGAATGGACCTGGTTGGTGTGGCCGTCGGCAACTCCATTGCACTGGGTTCTGGGCCACTGTTTGCCGGAGTTATTGAAGGTTTCGCGACGCGCAAACGACCGACACTGGTCTGGGGCGTTGCCCTCGGTGTCGCAATCGTCGGACTCGTGCTGGTCGCACTTGACCGAAATTCAGGCGGATCGAACTCTGTGTTGGGAATCGCACTGGGTCTCCTCGCCGGGGCAGCGTACGCACTGTACAGCGTGTCTGGCGCTCGACTCATCGCCGCCGGCGTGACGTTTCGAGGCTCGATGGGTGCAGTGTTCGGGGCTGGGGCACTACCGTTGCTCGTCGTTTTGGCAATAACCGGGGCACCCCTTGTGTCCGATGTTGGCAACGTGGCGCGCGGGACTTACCTAGCTGCTGGACCCCTGGTGCTGGCGTATTTGCTGTTCGGATACGCGCTCACGAGGGTCACTGCCGCGTCTGCGACCCTTGTGACACTTCTCGAGCCAGTGTTCTCCGTTGTGCTCGCTGTCCTCATTTTGGGTGAAATGCTCTCGCAGGCCGGGTGGCTTGGAATCGCACTCCTCATCTCTGCTGTTGCTCTCGCGTCAGTTCGGCGCCCGGCCCGCAAATCCGCCGTGAACACGCCAATGGACAGTAATCTAGGCATATGACTATCGACGATAATGATGACGCCGTAGTTCCCTCGGGGAGTCGCCGTTCGTCGTATGTACCTCCGCCGGAGGAGAGTTCGGGCGAACCGATAGACATCCCGCGCATTGTCGTGTCGGGGGATATCCCTGAAGCGTATTCGTCGAAAGATTCCGTTCCCGACCTTCAACGTCGAGCGAGTGACGACGTCGACACGGGAGAGGTTCCCGTTGTGATTGAGGAGCCTGCAGCGCCCGCTCTAGGAATCCCAACTCGCCAATCCCTCACTCCAGAGGAGCTTTCTCGGGCTCTTGATCCTGCTGCCGGGTTGTCGAGCAGCGAACAGATGGCCCTTCTCGATTCTCAGATTGCACTTCGAGAAGCCGATGCCAACGCGGCAAGTCGTTTTCTCGATGAGGCGCGCGAAGCCGGCACGCCGGAAGCGGCCGCGATGTTTGACGTGGCAAAGACGCTGTTTGCAGACGTTGCTCCAGAGCTCGTTTCTGTTCGAATAACTCCGGCTCCGCCCGTTCCTGAGGTCACGGAAGCCGTGAGCATTACCGACGTATCGATTGACGACACGACGGATGCAGCTGTCGTCGACGCTGCGACTGAAGCTGGTGGACTTGAATTCATTGAGAGCCTGGTCGACTCTGACAATGCGGAAGGTTCGACCGCCCAGGAATGGTCACTTGACGTGCCCGCGACGACGGCGAGTCACAGCTCTGCTGCAGTTAAGCGACTCCATCTCACCACTGCCGCAGCCATTATTGCGCTGTCACTAACGGCGTTCGTGCTGTCTTTTTCCGCCGGACTCGAGCCAAATTCATTCATTGGTATCGCCGGAGTAAGCCTCATCATCGCCATCGGGTTTGTATTCGGTGCGCGGTCGTTCACGGCGCGCACTGGGTCAACCTTCCGCGACGTCATCGAATCTCTGACCGGTCGAACCTTTGGGCGAATTGTGCTCGTTGTGGCAGCGCTCGGTGGACTTTCTGCACTGATGACAAGCCTCGCCGGCTTCATGCAGGGAGTCGCGGAAAACGAGGTCACTGCAGGTTTCGTTTCGCGACTCGGTGACATCGTGGGCCCTGTGCCGCCCATCGCCACGGCAGTTCTCCTCGGGCTGGCCGTTGCGCTAAGCACGCTCCCATTGCGTGCACTGCGTGCGTTCCTGTTGACCGGGATTGGATTCACCGTCATCGCTGCCGGGTCGGTCGTGGGCATGAGCGGATTCCTCGTCGCTGCATCAGAAAAATGGGAGATACCCGAGATCACGTCGATTGTGTCTAGTGGTGGATTGGTGACGGCCCTAGCGTTCGTGATTGGCGGCATCGGTTTTGCGTCAATTCACTCGCTCACCAGGGAACACGAGGGAATTCGAAACGGAGTCTGGCTAGGCGTGGGTGCCGGCATCGGGTTCCTCGCAGCCGCGGCAACAATCGCACTCGCTTTGATTTCACCGGAGTCCGAACACTACTTCTTCGCCAACAACTCACTCGTTCATGTGGTGTCGTCCTCCGCGACGCTCGCCGTTCTTCTCGGAGCACTCGTCAGCGGGGTCGCGTTAGTAACGACCGTCACAATGGTCGTGCGCGGAGCCCTGATGTTCACGGTCAACGACGACCGCAGTGAACCATCCGTGTGGTGGAAACTCTCCGCTGTTGGTTTGGTTGGGTCAGTCGTCGCAATGTTGTTCGTCGGAGTTGATGATTCTGGCACAGTGGTCGTGATGCCAGATTGGGTTGAGTCGATCGCGCCGAGCGTCCAACTGTCGTCTATTGGGCTTGCTATCGTTCTCGGTCTCGCATTCGCACGCTCGCTTCGCCCCACGTATCGGCCAACGCGTGCTCGCCGAGTGATTCTCGCCGTCGTTGTCCTCGTGATGGTGGCATTGGCCCTCGGGTTCTCTGCCGGCACCGGCGTCATCTGGGGATGGGTTGGATTCATCAACGGCCCGTTGACAGATCTCGGATACGGGCTGCTTTACGTTGATCTGGTTGTTCCCCTTCTTGCTGCTGTCGCGACTGCGCTGGTGAGCCTGCTCGTGATGATCCAGCGCGCGCCTCGGGCCATCGATTCGTCATCGCAGGACTAACCGTGACCGTCACTCTTCGCGATGTCGTCGCACACGCCGAGGCGTTGTGGCCTGTTTCTGGCGCCGAGGAGTGGGATTCGGTGGGGGTCGTGTCTGGTTCGCCGACCGCAGCCATTGCCACAGTGCTTTTCGTCGTTGATGTGACCGAGCAAACGGTAGACCAAGCAATCGAATTGGGGTGTGACCTCGTTGTT
>CAEZUE010000009.1_pt1 | contig 12649 bp, 14 predicted proteins | sample 7264421 | NCBI WGS metagenome assembly CAEZUE01 (sample SAMEA6813822, study PRJEB35770) | uncultured Microbacteriaceae bacterium | biome: Freshwater; feature: Freshwater reservoir; material: water | place: Czech Republic | collected 2016-04-20 | depth 0.5m m | reverse complement strand
GTTGCGAAGCCCGTCATGCTGTCGCTGTACAGAGCAAAACCAGCGTTGTTGAAGGCGGACACGGAGTGGAACACGCCGTGCCACAGTGCGCTGCCCCAGTCGTGGTCATACGCCTCGTAAAACCGCACAGTGAGAATCGCCGCGAGTATCCCCTCGATGGTGAACGTGAGCTTAGCGATCCCCTTCATTGTGCGAACAATGTCAGACGAGCTCAGCGAACTGTTCTCTTGGCCGGCGTCCATGCGCGATGAGAGGGTCAGGCGTCGACCAATAAACAGTGCAACAGCTGACGCAAGGAACATGATTCCCAAACCACCCAATTGAATAAGGGCCAAAATCGTGACGTGCCCAACGGGTGTCCACGCAATTGCCGTATCAACAGTGGTCAGGCCCGTCACGCAGAGTGCCGAAACCGAAGTGAAGACCGCATCGAGTGCTGAGATGTCGACGGCTCCGCTGTGCGACACAGGCATGAAGAGAATCACAGTGCCGACGAGCGCGGCGCTCAACATGCTGAGGACAATTCGGAGCCCAGGCCTCATGTGCGGGTGACCTCGGGATCCGGTTTGGTCACGCCGCTCACCGTTGCGCTGTAAATCAGGAAAGCAACGGGTATGAGGAAGGCTCCAAAGATTCCGATGACGGCACTCGCTCCACCGAGAATCGGACCGACCCCCAGATTTCCGAAGTACACCCACGTCCACAGGATGCTTTGCGAGCGGCTCGCGGTCTTCTGATTGTCGGTCGTTGCCGATACGGCCATGGCAATCGGAAGTGAGTTGCCAATTCCCCAGAGGAGTGCACCGACCAGTTCGAACGGTCCGAACTGCGTCAACGAGAACAGGCCGACACCAACAGCGGCAAGGATTGCTGAATAGAGAACAACCTTTGCTCGACCAAAGCGGTCGACAATGCGCCCCCCGACGATTCGTGAGACAGCCATACCGAGCGAGAACAACGTGTACGCGAAGGCTGCTTCGGCCTGAGTCCGACCAGCTTCAACGAGCGCAAGCGGGATAAAGATTGCCGCGGCACCCTCGGCGAGGACGAACACAAAAGCAATCGATGAGATAACCGACACGCGTTTGGTTGCAGCTGGCGTGAGTTTGGGTCGAACCTCGGTGGTCTCCGTGACGTCATGAACCGGTTTTCCGTGGCCTGCTGGTATCCCCGCGACTCGATACACGGCGAAAGCCCCAACGGCCAGGAGGGTCACACCGACCTGAACCTCAAGTGGAACGTTCGCCACGATGAGAACGCTCGTGAAGAGCGCACCGGCCAAAACTCCGATTGAATAGCCGCCGTGCAACATGGGCAATCGGCTCTTTGCCGCGTTGCGGTCGAGCTCAGACCCTTCGACGTTCGAGACGAAATCTGCGGCTCCGAACGGTAAACCGTAGGCGAACAACGCCACCGCGGTGAGCGGGAAGTTTCCGATCGCGACACCGATAATGGCAAGCGCCATTGCGGCTGGCATACCCACGAACGTCATAATTGCGAGGACCCTCGAGCCGCGAAGCGCCACGAGTCGTCCCGAACCCAACACTCCGATGATCGCACCCGCTGCGAAAAGAGTTGCCAGGATTCCCATGTCAGAGATCGTGATGCCGAGTCGCTCTTGAACTTCCGGTCCACGACTTGACCACGATGAGTACAAGAAACCGCGACCGAAAAACATCGTGAAAACGGTCACGAACCACACGGTCGCGGGGTACTGCTTCATGGTTTTGGGCACCACGCAAGCCTATTGGTCGAGTTAGCCGTTCTGGCGCTCGAGATAAGCCTCGAGCGAGTCGAAGTAACTCTCCATTCCCTCGCGGCTCGCTTCAGCCTGCTCGGCTGGCATTTCACCGAACTGCGAGAACCTCACGCGTGTCCCAGGGCCAGTTTCCTCGACGTCAATAACAATCGTGTGAAACGGCGCATCGTCATCGCGCGCGATGAATTCCGCTTCATCCTGCGAATAGGAAAGTGAATGTTCGAGTCTCGACATGGGGCTGACATCGGAATAGCGACCCCAGAAGTACGCGACCATGTCGTTCATCGGCACGTCTACTGCGATTGCCCACTGCCCACCAACGTGTGCCTCCGAGACTGCTGAGCCGGGTACAACGGAAAGAACGGTCGGGCTGTACCATGCTTCAAGTTCGTCAGCATTCGTCCATGCACTCCACACGCGCGAGACGTCGTGCTGAAACTCCCGCTCAACGAAGTACAAGAGCACCCTGTTTTCGATGTGAGTCAACCTGCCTATTCAGATGCCAAGAACTCGTCGATTGCTTCGCGGAAGTGTTCGATGTCCCTCATCGAGGGCATCCCGTAGCGAATAGTTTTCACCGTTGTCGATGCGGGAGTTTCGGACGTCACCCCGATGATCAGTCCGTCGACAATGACATAGTCGGTAATGAAGGTTCCATAGTTTTCGAGGGTGTATTCGGAATGTAGCGTCCCAGCAGCGAGATCACCCGAAACAGTGATTGCGTATGTCGACCCGCCCTCCTCCAACATGGAAAAGTTGATGGCATCGATGCACACGGCGAATACCTCGGATGACCAGATTGGAGCGATACCCTCTGTGTCATTGACCGCTGCAGCTGTGAAATCGTTGTAGGCCTCGCTCTCCGGCACCCACACCAGCCGTCTATCCTGGCCAACAAGCGTTTCCGTCACTCCGACGTCGGACGCCTTGTCGCAACTCGCGTCGACAATCTTCCTGAATTCCTTGTCCAGATCGACGTTTGATTCGCTTGGTGTCGTAGCTTCAGCAGTCGGGGTCTGGGACGGGGTCTGGGTCGGGACCGCGACAACATTCGCGGGTTCTGGGGAGCACCCAGCGACGAGGAAACACGCCGATACGGCTATGGTCGCCAGTCCCCAACGACGTATCAAAGGTTACGCTCCTTGCGGAACACAGCAACAAGCGCGTTGGCGTGCCCGTGCCCAAACCCGTGATTGTCTTTCAGCCACCCGACCTGATTCATGTGCGTCAGCTCGAGCGCGTTTTCGTCGAGCAACGTCATCCAGTGATCAATCGGCTGACCGTACTTCGCCTCGATCGACGGGAAGTAGCTCTTGGGGCCTTGGACTTTTTCTGTCATGAGCGTTAAATCCAGGCTCCGATGATGGCACCGGCAACGGTGAGGCACACAATGTCTTGCCCTACTTCGATAAGCCACACCCACACCGCGTGAACCTGCTTGTGGTTCTGCTGTGCGAACTGGCGGTGACTGAACGAAGCGGCAGCTCCGATACCGAAACCGAGAAGTGCACCAATCGCCGCGCCACCGAGTGCGCCGAGTGTCGGGTCAACGGTTCGCGCGAGTGAAACAATCACGGCCAGCGTCGCGACCTGGATGAGTGCGCCGATGTAGGTCCCACCGAACATGAGGATCGTCGACCCAGCGGACATCTCCACCTGCTCCGTCGGAACCTTTCGACCCATTGCGGTCATCCAGAAGGGATAGAAAGTCTTTGGACCAAACCAGATTGCGCCGATTGCGAACGATGAGATCGACGCGACGAAGACGGCAAGCCAGTTGATGTTATTCAAATCCATGCCGACAATCCTATTTCTTGGGGAGGAACAACGAGCCAGCTACGGCAATTGCCGCCTTAACGGGGACGATTCGAGAGACTCGCGCCATGATTCGGTTTTGCCATCCGACAATCGTCGACGGTGCTGGCTTCTCGGAATCAAGCTGTTGAAGAATTACCCTAGCGACGTCGGCCGGGGTCGCTAGGTTGCCAGCTGGCTTTGTCCCTGCGACATCGAAAAACTCGGTGGCCGTTGCTCCAGGGGACACGGCAAACACCTTGACACCGGTGGGAACCTCGCCCCAGACTGCTTCGGAGAACGAGCGAACAAACGCCTTGGTTGCGGCGTAGACCGCAAGACCGGGGACGGGTTGATATGACGCTGTGCTCGCGATGTTGACGACGGCACCCGATTTACGCTTCACCATGCCGGGCAAAAACGCGATGGTCAAGTCGACGAGTGTCCCGATGTTGAGCTGAATTTCTTCTGCGACCCGAGCTCGGTTTTCGTCGGCCACCCGTCCGTTGGTCCCAAACCCTGCATTGTTTACGAGGACGTCGACTGAATGCCCGTCTGCGAGCACCTTCTTTTCCAGCGCAGCCGAGGAACCCGGCGTCGAGAGATCCATCGCGTAAACCGTGACTGTGGTCTTGTGCGTTGATGTGAGTTCTTTCGCGAGCGCTGCGAGTCGTTCTTTGCGACGAGCGACAAGGATTAGTTCGTACCCACGCTCCGCGAGTGCGTTAGCGAGTTCCTTGCCAATTCCCGAACTAGCTCCGGTGATGAGTGCAGTCGACATTGTGTTCTCCTAAACGTTGAAACGGAATTCGACGACGTCGCCGTCGTTCATGACGTAATCTTTGCCCTCGATGCGGGCCTTGCCTTTCGCGCGGGCTTCAGCGATTGAACCGCACTCGACGAGATCGGCGAAAGAAACTACCTCGGCCTTGATGAAACCCTTTTCGAAATCAGTGTGAATCACGCCAGCCGCTTGAGGGGCTTTCCAGCCTTTGCCGATTGTCCATGCGCGCGACTCTTTGGGCCCGGCCGTCAAATAGGTCTGAAGTCCGAGAGTGTCGAAACCGATGCGGGCGAGCTGATCGAGCCCACTCTCGGTCTGTCCAGTCGACGCGAGCAATTCGCGTGCATCTTCTGCGTCAAGGTCGATGAGTTCGCTTTCAACCTTGGCGTCGAGGAACACGGCCTTGGCCGGGGCGACGAGTTCCGCGAGAGCGGCTTTCCGTTCGTCGTGCGTGAGCACTTCTTCGTCAACGTTGAAGATGTACAGGATCGGCTTGGCGGTGAGAAGGCCCAGTTCACGGATTGGCGACGAGTCAAACTTCGCGCTCGACAATGGGGTTCCGCCATCGAGGATTCGCTTCGCTTCCTCAGCTGCTGCGAGAACCTCGGGTTCCATCTTCTTTCCCTTCACTTCCTTTTCGAAGCGGGGAATCGCCTTCTCGAGCGTTTGAAGGTCGGCGAGAATCAGCTCGGTGTTGATTGTTTCGAGGTCGTCCTTGGGGTCGACTTTCCCTGCTACGTGAATGACGTCACTGTCAGCAAAGCCACGTACAACCTGCGCAATCGCGTCGGCTTCACGAATGTTCGCAAGGAACTGATTACCCAGCCCTTCACCCTCCGAGGCACCTTTGACAATTCCGGCGATGTCAACGAATGAGACGGGCGCTGCGAGGATTCGTTCGCTGCCGAAGATTGCCGCGAGGGTCTCAAGTCGTGGGTCGGGGAGGTTGACGACTCCGATATTCGGTTCGATCGTCGCGAACGGATAGTTGGCCGCGAGAACCGTGTTCTTCGTCAAAGCGTTGAAGAGGGTTGATTTGCCGACGTTAGGAAGTCCGACGATTCCGATTGTGAGTGCCACCGCTCAATCCTAGGTGCCCGTTGCCCGCGGGGTCGCTGGTTGTCGCCCCGTCACGCTAACGCCGATTAGAACGAGAGCGCCTCCAATGAGATGCCAGACGGTCACGCTTCCGCCCACGAACAAAACGAGAACCGCTGTGAAGACAGGGATGAGATTGAGGAACGCCCCTGTGCGCGAGGGGCCAATCCACTCTGACGAAATGTTCCAGAGGAAATACGCGCCAGCTGACGGAATCAACCCGATCCACACAACGCCAATCCAGCCGACGCTGTCAAGGGTCAGCCAACTGCCATTTCCGGCGACGATATCGATCGCCATCACCGGAATCATGATAATCGCGGCAATCGCGGCCTGCACGGTCGTTGCCGTGATCGGAGGGGTGGCGACGCGAGGCGCGACCATTGAATATGCGGTCCACAACAAGGTCGCCAGGAGCAAGAGAACGTCCCCGAGTCCGAGTGACATCTCAGTGAGCGACTGGCCTCCTAGTACGACGACAACAGCACCAATGAACGACACCGCAATCCCTAGGAAAGCGGCACGCGAGACGCGATCGTTGAGGACAAAGTGTGCGGCAATCGCGATTGTGGCTGGGTTGAGGGCTACAAGAACTGCCGCTGTCACCGGTGATGTCATTCCGAGTGCGAAGTACAACAGGAGGGTATAGCCGACGTACCCGAGAAGCGACTGCACGACGTGCGTCTTCCACTCACCGCGAATCGTTGCCCATTCTGGCTTTTCCAGCGCGAGCGCGAGTGGCACGAGAACGACGAGAGCAATAAACCAGCGCGCGCCCGTCAGTTGGATTGCACCAACTTCCTCTAGGACAGCGGGAGAGAAGACGAAATTAGTCGCCCACATGAGCATTGCTATCACTGCTGGCAGTGAGCGGCGAAGGTTGGGCATCCTGCCAGCGTATCGGGTGACAAAGGTCGCGTTTGGCAAATTGTCAGTACAATATGACACGCGCAGGGAATGTCACAGAGGGGAGCGGCCGTGAGTGAATCAGTTATGGCAACGCTCTTTTCTGACCTAGACAGAAACGGCCCGATTCCGCTCTACTTCCAAGTGGAAACCAGAATCGAAAAGGCCATCATGGACGGCGTGCTTCCAGCCGGTGCTCGACTCGAGAACGAGGTCGCCCTCGGTGAACGACTCAATCTCAGTCGCCCCACGATCCGTCGAGCAATCCAAGACCTTGTCAACAAGGGCCTGCTGGTCCGCAGGCGCGGAATTGGAACTCAGGTTGTCCACGGCCGCGTCACGCGAGGGGTCGAACTGACGTCGCTGTTCGACGATCTCAGCCACGGCAATCAGAAACCAACAACGACACTTCTTTCCTACGCAATCGACAAGGCAAACGACTCGGTAGCCGACCGCCTTGGCGTCGCCGTTGGCTCGACCGTTCTCCACATCAAGCGGCTCCGAATAGCGGACAGCGTCCCTGTCGCAGTCCTTGAGAACTGGCTACCCGAGCAATTCGCCGACATCAGTGAAGCAGAATTGGCCGAGTTCGGCCTTTACGAGATTCTCCGGATGCGCGGCGTCGCCATTCGAGTGGCCAAGCAGAAGATCGGAGCTCGCACCTCGAACGCGGCAGAAGCGGCTCACCTTGACATCGACCGCGGGGCCGCTCTTTTGACAATGGAACGCGCGGCGTTTGACAGTTCGGGTAAAGGCATCGAGTTCGGTTCGCACTATTACCGCCCGGACCTGTATTCCTTCGAAGTCACGCTCGTCGAAAAGTAACTCCCACACGCAACGAGGAACGGCGGCGAGGTTTCCCTCACCGCCGTTCAAATCGAGTGTTGTTAGCCTTCGCGAATGACACTGATTTCGTGAGTCAGAGTGTCGAGCTCTGCCCCACCGGCCATCGCCTGGATTAGCTCGTCGAGGTGAACCGTTTCCCGCTGGAAACGAGCCGTCATGCGGCCGCGGTTCAAGAGGAAGAAGTGGTCACCGACGAGGTGAGCGTGGTGCGGGTTGTGTGTGATGAAGATAACCGCGACGCCTCTCTCGCGAGCAGCAAGGATGTACTTCAGCACGATTCCTGACTGGCGCACACCGAGGGCCGAGGTTGGTTCGTCCAGGATGAGCACGTTTGCACCAAAGTACACGGCGCGAGCGATTGCAACAGCCTGGCGTTCTCCACCCGACAGTGTGCCGATCGCCTGGTTGGTGTCGCGCAAGTCAATTCCCATGTTGAGGAGTTCAGACTTCGCGATCGCCTTCGCCTTCTTGGTGTCGAGAATTCCAAGCCACGGCCACCACTTCGTCGGCTCGTTTCCGAGGAAGAAGTTTCGCCACACCGACATGAGTGGAACGGTAGCGAGATCTTGGAACACCGTGGCAATCCCCTTAGCCATTGCGTCACGCGGCGAGTTGAACGAGGTGACTTCACCGTTGAGAGTGAATTCTCCTTCGCTCGCTTTGTGCACGCCGGACAGGATTTTGATGAGCGTTGACTTTCCAGCTCCGTTGTCACCGAGGACACACGTGACCTGACCGGGGTAGACCTCGAGGTCAACGTCACGCAAGGCGACGACGTTTCCGAACGACTTGCCGACCTTCTTGAGCTCAAGCATTGGCTCTACTTTTTTGGCGATCATTTGCGGGCTCCTGACGCACGCTTCGCGAGAATCGTGTTAACAAATACTGCGAGGAAGAGAATGACTCCGAGGAACGTTGACACCCAGTCTTGGTCCCACAGAGCGTAAGGAATACCGATTGCGGCGAAGCCCATGATTGCGGCTCCGATGCTGGCACCGATGGCTGAACCGGCACCACCCGTGAGCAGCGTTCCACCAACAGCTGCGGCAATGATGTAGTAGAACTCCTGTCCGACTCCCTGACCTGCCTGCATTCCGCGAAGTTCGAGCAAGACCATCACTCCGACCAGCGCAGCAGACATCGAGGTGAGAACGAAGAGTGTGATCTTGGTGCGTGCGACGGGAACACCCGCGTTGCGCGCTGCGTTGGGGTCTCCACCCGACGCGAAGATCCAGTTGCCGAAAGTTGTACGAGTGAGCAACCAGGTTGCGAAGAGGGTGAACGCAATCCACCACACGACGGAAATCTGGAACGACGCCGTTCCGATATCGATCTTGGTCGCGAACCACAAGCGCGCCTCTTCGAAGCCGGCACCCTCATCGACTCCGTCAACACGGACCGTTCCTGTCAGCATCTTGGTGACGGCGAGGTTGACGCCCTTCAATACGAAGAAGGTCGCGAGCGTCACGATGAATGATGGTAGCCCCGTTCTAATCACAAGTATTCCGTTGATGAGTCCAACGATGGCGGCGAACATCATGGTGACGAGCATCGCCTCCCAGACCCCCATACCGACTTCACTGACGAGGTTGCCCATGAGCAAACCGGCGGTGCCCACCATGACTCCCGAGGAAAGATCGAACTCTCCTGCGATCATGAGGAGAGCAACAAAAATTGAAACAATGCCAACTGGAGCGGCGAACTTGGTCCAACCGGCGGCTCCTTGAAGTTGGGCAAATTGACCTGTTGTGTCAACGAATGCAAAAACTGCAAAAATTACCATCGCGCCGATGAGAGCGCCGAATTCAGGGCGTCGCAGGGCAGTTGTAAAGAATGAGACTCTGCCCATTCGTTCATCGAGTTTAGGTGTCGTCATGTCGGTCGCCGCCTTTCTGATTGAGAAGTGTGAGTTTAGATGAATGGCGGCTGATACATCAGAGATGCACCAGCCGCCATCCGATTGCTAGAGACTAGCGGGTTCCTGCAGCTACGAGCTCCATGACCTTGTCTACGTTGTCCGCGGTAACGAAACCGGGGCCGGTGTAGATGGGGAGGCCACCGCCAAGCTCGTGAGCGTTGGTGATGTTCAAGTAGAGAAGCACGACGGACATGTAGCCCTGTGCGTACTGCTGCTGGTCAACGGCGAATGCCATTGTTCCATCCTTGATTGCCTGGAGTGCGTCAGCCGACATGTCGACTGTTCCGATGATTGCGCCACGGCCAGTTGCGTCCGAAGCGACAAGTGCTGCACCGGTTGCGATGTCAGCGTTGAGCGCGAAGATGCCGTCGATGGCGGGGTCCGCCTCGAGTGCAGCCTGGAGCTTGGCAGCCGAACCAGCGAGGTCAGCGAGTCCACCGTCGAGGTTGAAGTCAACAGTTTCGCCTTCGAAGGTCTCAGCGAGGCCCTTGCAGCGGTCGGTCAGACCAACGTTTGCAGCTTCCTGGATGGGGCAGAGGACCTTGGTTGCGCCGAGTTCGTTGAAGCGGTAACCAGCTTCACGACCAGCAACAATCTCATCCTGACCAACGTGCGTGAATGCACCGAGGTCCTTGAAGACCGAGGATCCGGAGTTCATGGTGACCGTGGGGATTCCAGCGTCTGCAGCTGCGAGCATGGCGTCCTTGATGGCGTCTGGGTCCGGAGCCGAAGCTGCGATTCCCTGACATCCACCAGCGATACCAGCTTCGATGGTCGAAGCCTGCTTGGCCGAGTCGTTTGTCGAACCCTGGTAGTCAACAGTGATACCGAGGTCGGCAGCTGCCTTTTCGGCACCAGCCTGTGCGACTGACCAGAAGGTTCCGCCGTCACCGTGGGTGTAGACGCAGATCTTGATGGCGGAGTTGTCGCCACCTTCTGCAGCAGGCTCGCTAGTAGCAGCGCAACCTGCGAGCGAGAGCGACGCAACGGCCGCAATCACTGAGATTTTCTTCCAAGACATGTAATGCCTCTCTTTTGTGAGTTGTTTATTGCTGCCGACCATCTATGTCAATGACCGACAAAGCAACTATGTCATATCAAAGTCTGCCGACAAAGTCCTATTGGACGTTGTTACCGAACCGATACATTTCGGTTTGGGCTAAAGGCGGCCGTCGACCGAAACTGTCTTTCCCGTCCGCGCTGACTCCGTCGCAGCGTCGGCGAGGATGAGCGCTGCGCGACCATCATCGAACGTTGGGTTGACGTTGGTGCCGCTGCGGATCCCGTCAAGAAATAGCGCTAGTTCGCGGCGGTAGGAGATGGCATATCGCACGAGGAAGTTGTCGATGTACGGTTCGGCGGCCTCTGTGGTTGCACCGGAATACCGCTTGACAGATGTGTCCGTGAGGTTGTCGGCGTAGAGCATTCCTTCGTCGCCGAACGCTTCCAATCGTTGGTCGTATCCGTACGCAGAGTGGCGAGAGTTGACGATCACGATAATCTCTCCCCCACGACCACGCATGGTCACCGTCGCGGAGTCGTAATCGTTCTCAGCTTTGATGTCATCACTGAAAACGTTGGTTCCAGCAGCGAAGACGTCGACGATGTCGGGAACAAAGTAGCGCGCCATGTCAAAGTCGTGAATCGTCATGTCCCGGAAAATCCCACCTGATACAGCAATGTAGGCGCGAGGGGCTGGGCCTGGGTCTCTGGACAAAATGACGAGTTGCTCGAGTTTTCCGACATCTCCCGATTGCACGCGATTCTTGATTGATTCGAACTGGGGATCGAATCGGCGATTGAACCCGATCGCAATGTTGACCTTTGCCGCGTTCGCCTTGTCGCGGAGCTTCTCGACTTTGGCGATGTCGAGGTCGATGGGCTTTTCGCACAACACGTGAACGCCAGCGTCGATGGCTCGATCAATCATGTCCAAGTGGGTTGGTGTTGGCGAGGCAACAACGACGGCGTCGACGTCGCCTGATGCAAACATTTCTTCAGGGTCGGTCGTCGTCTTTCCGCCGAACTGGGCCGCGAGCGTGTTGGCCCCGTCGATAAAGGGGTCACAAATCCACGCGAGGGTCGCACCTTTCGTGTCGGCGATGCTTCCGGCATGAACCTGGCCAATGCGGCCCGATCCGATCAGTCCGATTCTGAAGTCGCTCACGACATTCCTTTCGACGATGTTTGTTAGGACAAACCTACAATATAGTCAGGTAACCAACAAGGAGATCCTCGTGGCACGCATCGCAATTTCGGGTTCGACCGGTTTCGTCGGGAGCAATATCGCCGAGGCGCTCCTTGCGGCTGGTCATGAGGTCGTGGGGTTGACGCGCGACTCGTCGCGACACTCCGCTCCGTGGACTCTCCTTGACGTCGACTATTCATCCGTCGAGTCGCTCTCCGCGGCAACCGACAACTGTGACGCCGTGGTGCACTGTGCCATCGCCAACGATTTCATCCGACTCATGGACGACCGACCAGCGGCTTACGAAAACTACGTTGCCGTCACGGAGCGACTCGGTCGCGTTGCGGACGCCAACGGGAGCAAGTACATTTTCATTTCGAGCGACTGGGTCATGGACGGCACAGGGCATCTCGAACCAGAGTCAAATGCCGGCAACGCCATCAACTACTACGGGTACCTCAAAGGGCTCGGTGAGCAAGCCGTTCACAGCGCGCTCGAAGGACGCGGGGCTGTCGCTCGAATCGCTGGAGTGATGGGTCGACACCGAATCGCTGAAGCACCGCGACTGCAAGACGTCGGCTTCGGGTACTTCGTTGACACACTCGTGCGAGCTCTTCGGGCCGGTGACGAGTTCGTCGTCTGGGGAGGGGATTTTGTCAACACCGTCACCACGCCGTCGCTCGCTTCTGAAGTTGGGGCGCAGATCGGTCGAATCGTCGAACGCAACGCGACGGGGACTCTGCACCTCGTTGGCGACACCGCCGTGACGCGACTCGAACTCGCCTACACCGCGTGCGACGTCTTCGACCTCCCTCGTTCGCTGATTCGAGAGGGTGAACCGCCAGCCAGTGAACTGTTCCCCGCGCCCGTCCCCAAAGATTCAAGCCTCGGAAACGCGCACACGAAATCAGTTTTGGGGATTGGTCCTCAGCCGCTTCACGAACTTATGATGGCGTTTCGCGAAGAAATTGATCGCGGACAGGTTTGCCCACTAACGAACAATTCTTGACGATTGGATGAGGTCATGACGGACGACACAAAGATCTACGTTGCGAACGCTCCCGTGAGCTACGGGGCCTTCGAGGTCACCGTTGGGAAAGACCCCAACATCCCCGATGGAGTCGCTCTCCTTGACGCCGTTGCGTCTGCGGGATATGCGGGGATCGACCTCGGGCCAGCGGGGTACCTCGGAACGGGCGCCGAACTCGCGCGACGACTTGACGAACGCGGATTGGGGCTGTCCGGGGCATACATCGAGTTTTCCTATCACGACCCCGGCAGTGTGGACACGACGATGGCCGAGCTGGATGCGATGTTGGATACGTTTGATGCCGTTTCGTCGACCGGCAGCGCTCC
>CAEZUE010000008.1_pt1 | contig 14728 bp, 14 predicted proteins | sample 7264421 | NCBI WGS metagenome assembly CAEZUE01 (sample SAMEA6813822, study PRJEB35770) | uncultured Microbacteriaceae bacterium | biome: Freshwater; feature: Freshwater reservoir; material: water | place: Czech Republic | collected 2016-04-20 | depth 0.5m m | reverse complement strand
CGAAGCACCGCGTCTCCTATGCGATTGAACTGCTTCCCACGAAATTGCTTGCACCGGTCGGAGCGTTGTTGTTACCTGCATTCGTAATCACAACAGTGATCCCGGTTGTCGTAAGTTTGGCGCAGCAGTTTTTTCTCAGTTGACCTGGTCGTCGATTACACGGATGACCGTCGTGTCGGTGGGGGTCGTCGTGTCACCGATCTCGCGGCCCTCAGCGATGTCCCGCAGCAGTCGGCGCATGATTTTCCCCGAACGCGTCTTGGGGAGATCCTCGACGAGGTAGATGTCTCGGGGGCGCGCAATCGCGCCGATTTCTTTCGCAACGTGCGCCTTGAGTTCTGCGACTTCGTCGCCAGGGTTCACAATCTCGGTTGCACTCTTTTTCAAGACGACGAACGCGACAATCGCCTGTCCGGTTGTGTCGTCCGATGCGCCAACCAAAGCAGCCTCGGCGACCGCTTTGTTGGAGACGAGCGCAGATTCGATTTCCATCGTGGATAGGCGGTGACCGGAAACGTTCATCACGTCGTCAACTCGTCCAAGAAGCCACACGTCACGGTCGGCGTCGAGGTGCGCGCCGTCTCCCGCGAAGTACTTCCCAGGGAATGTCGACCAATACGTCTCGACGAAACGCTCCGGGTCTTTCCAAATTCCGCGGAGCATGGACGGCCACGGTTCGGTGATTACGAGGAGCCCACCGGCGGCTGCGCCGACGGGGACGCCGTTGTCGTCGAGGACATCGACGGAGATACCGGGGAGTGGAACCTGAGCGCTTCCTGGTTTTGTTGACGTGATTCCGGGGAGAGCCGAAATCATGATTGCGCCGGTTTCGGTTTGCCACCATGTGTCAACGATCGGGCAGGTGTTGCCTCCGATCACGTCGCGGTACCACATCCACGCTTCGGGGTTGATGGGTTCGCCGACTGATCCGAGCAGACGGAGCGACGACAGGTCGCGAGACTGCGGAATCTCTCGCCCTGCCTTCATGAACGAACGAATCGCGGTTGGTGCAGTGTAGAAAATCGACACCTTGTACTTTTCAATGATGTCCCACCAGCGGCCAGGGGCTGGGAAGTCGGGCGTTCCCTCGTAAATGACTTGGGTCGCGCCGTTCGCGAGGGGGCCGTAAACGACATAGGAGTGCCCGGTGATCCAGCCGATGTCGGCAGTGCACCAATACACGTCTGTTTCGGCGTGAAGATCGAACACATTCTTGTGGGTGAACGCGGCTTGCGTGAGATAGCCACCGCTTGTGTGGAGAATGCCCTTGGGCTTTCCTGTTGTCCCCGAGGTGTAGAGAATGAAGAGTGGATTCTCGGCCGGAAATGCCTCGGCGATATGGTCATCGCTCATTGGCGCAATCTCGTCGTGCCACCACAAGTCACGCCCATCGACCCACTCGACATCCATTCCGGTTCTCTTGACGACGAGCACCTTCTCGACCGATGCGGCGTGAGCAACTGCTTCGTCCACGGCCGACTTGAGTGCGAACGGAGCACCCTTGCGATAGCCGCCGTCAGCCGTGATGACGAGTTTGGCTTCAGCATCGTCGATCCGAGCACGGAGGCTTTCTGCCGAGAACCCACCGAACACAACGGAGTGAATCGCCCCGACCCTCGCACACGCGAGCATAGCGACAACGGCTTCGGGGATAAGCGGCATGTAAATCGCAACGCGATCGCCGTGACCGACACCAAGGCTGGCGAGCAGGTTTGCTGCCTTGCGCACTTCGTCTGTCAGTTCGCGATACGTAATGTCGCGCGAGTCGCCCGGTTCACCTTCGAAGTGCAACGCGACGCGATCACCAATACCGGCTTCGATGTGTCGGTCAAGGCAGTTGTAGGAAACGTTGAGGGCGCCATCGGCAAACCACTTAGCAACAGGTGCATCCGACCAATCGAGTACCTCAGTGAACGGTTTGTGCCAGTGAAGTTCGCGTGCTTGACGAGCCCAAAACGCGAGACGGTCGGCTGTTGCTTCCTCGTAGAGCTCGGGCTTCGCGATGGAATTCGCGGCAAACGCCTCACTCGGCGGAAAACGGCGATTTTCGTGAAGCAGTGTGTCAATCGTTGTGGACATCATCGTCCTATTCGTGTCGTGTATACCGCGCAACTCTGGCGCCTGTTGCTATTTTATGCGCGTTGAGATAATCCGGTTGCTCACAACGGGTCCACGCGGCGACGTCTACACAGGTTTGCCGTGTTCGAAATTCCCTCGGCTCGGAAAGTTTGACGATTGATACATGAATACACGCACAGCATTTCTCACGCACGAAGCATCTGACATGGGCGCAGCAACTGCCGAATACGCCATCGCAACTGTCGCCGCAGCCGGCTTTGCCGGTTTGCTCGCCCTGGTTCTCAAAAGCGGGCCAATTCAGACCATGCTCACGAGCCTGATTAGCAGCGCGCTCAGTGTTGTGGGGCAGTGATCGCGGCACTGTTACTGCCGAGGTTGCAATCGGTATTCCCGCGATTCTCGGTGTGATTGGCCTTGGTCTCGGGGCGTTGCGGTGGGGAGTCGATGCGGTCACAGCGGTCTCCGTCGCGACCGAGTCGGCAATTTCGCTGAGCAGGGGTGCGCTCGTCAACGACGTGCAATCCCAACTCAGTGAAGCGAACAGGTCGACTGACTGGGTGGTCAGCGTTGCCGCGGACCGGGTTTGTGTTTCAGGTTCCGTGCCCGCACCGCTCGAATTCCTTCCGCCCATTGAGATCAGTCGTTGCGTCAACGCCTAGAGCGTGGCTCAGGCACGCTGACAACCGTCGCGGGTCTCGGGGTCGTCATCGGTGTCAAACTCGGTGCTCTCGTTGGTGTTGATGCAATTCTCCGAATGACGTTGGCGCTCAGGGTTGCGGAAGGTGAAGCGGTGCAACTTGCAACCCTCCTTAGCGAGGGCGTCGAAAACCCCTGCGATCGAGCTTCCCCATTTGTCGACGAGTGTGACCGGTCGGGTGAATCTGTTCGCGTCGTCGTGAATCTCGACGGCGTGAAGGCCGCGTCTACGGCCGGTCCTCGCTAGAGGACCGTTAGCGTGAATCGCTGCTTGTAAGGCGTTGCGCCACGTAAATCGGAACGATGGCGATGAGAATCATGACAACCGCAATGACGGCAACAATCGGTGCCTGGTTCGGGCGGAACATGTTGTCGAGAATGAAGATTGGCAGTGTCTGAACCCCGCTACCAGCAGTAAACGTTGTCACGATGATTTCGTCGAACGACAGCGCGAATGACAACAGGCCACCGGCGAAGAGTGCCGAGCGAATCTGCGGGAATGTGACCAAACGGAACGTTGTCCACGCACCTGCACCGAGATCGCTCGACGCCTCTTCGAGGGATGTTCCGACGCGGCGAAGGCGAGCGAAAACGTTGTTGAACACGGTGACAACACAGAACGTTGCGTGAGCGACGATGATCGTCGCCCATCCGAGTTGAACACCCATGATCGTCTTGAACGCATTGTTGAGCGCGATACCCGTGACGATTCCGGGGAGAGCAATGGGAAGAACGACAAGAAGGTTGACGGTTGACTTGCCGAAGAACTCGAACCGCTGAAGAGCGAACGACAGCGCCGTACCGAGGAGCAGCGCGACGAACGTTGATGCGAGCGCAACAATCACCGACGTCGAAATCGCGTTGAGTGCGGCTTCGTTTGTCAGAGCACGCACCCACCACTCGGTGGTGAAGCCGGGAGGCGGCCACGCGAGAGTCGAACTCGTCGAAAACGAGTTAGCGACAACGACGAAGAGCGGTGCGTAGATGAAGACAAGAACGAATCCGGCTGCTGCCCAGAGCGCCGTCTTTGTCAGTGGAGTGATGCGCATGGTGGCCTACAGATTGCTCAGTGCGCCGGTGCGGCGAACTGCTCCCAGGTAAATGAAAATGATGGCGATGGGAATAAACGCGATTGCGGCCGCGAGGGGCAAATTGTTTGCGGTTCCGACGTTCGTGTACACGAGCGTTCCAAGTGTTTGTGTCGCCCCTCCGACAATCTTGACCGCGATGTAGTCGCCGAGAGTGAGTGAGAAGCTGAAGATGCTTCCCGCGATGATTCCGGGAGTGATGAGGGGCATGATGACGGTTCTGAACGTCGTCCAGGTGCGCGCACCGAGATCGCTTGATGCGTCGAGGAGGCTGTCTGGGACGCGTTCGAGGGCTGTGTAAATCGGGAGGATGACGTAAGGGAGCCACAGGTACGAGAGTGTAAGGATGGCGCCTTCGAACCCGTATCCGGGAGAATTTCCACCGACGAGCCCCAGTGTCCAGTCAAGCACGCCGTCTTCGGCGAGTACGTTTCGCCAGGCGTAAGCCTTGACGAGGTATGACGCCCACAGCGGCATGAGGATGGCAATAACGAGGGCTCGTTGCACCGACTTGTTGGCGACTTTGGCCATAACAAAGGCGATGGGAAGAGCGAGAGCAATGTCAATAATGGTCACGAGAGCTGCCGCGCCAAGGGTGCGGAGAGTGACCGCTTGATACACGGATTCGGTGAGGATCGTGGTGACGTTGTCGAAGTTCCATTCGATGAGGATGTCACCGGTGAACGAATCAACTGACCAGAATGCCGTGATGAGAAGTGCGACGAGTGCCGCGATGTAAACGAACCCGAGCCAGAAGAGCGGTGCGCTGAGCAGCAGCGCAAGTCGAACTTTGGCGTGGCGGTACAGGTACGCGGAGCCCCGCCGAGCAACGGACTGCCGAGGCAGTTCCGTAACTCGGACGGGGGATGTCACATCAGTGGGCATCTGTTACTCCGCAGGGCCTAATTAGCCCTTGATTTCCTGCCACGCAGCAGTCCATGCTGCGTAGTCGGTGCATACTGCGTCGGTGCGGCCGTCGAGGCACTCAGCGACCGGAGTCGTCCAGTACCAGAGCTGTGCTGCATATTCTTCGTCACCTGCGTGGAAGACATCGCAGTCCTCACGGAAGTCACATGCTGCGTCGCTTGACGGTGCTTCACCGAAGTAACCAGTCGCCGCAGCGTTGGTCTCGGGGTCGGCCATGTGGTCGAGCCATGCGTATGCACAGTTGACGTTGGCGGTGTCGCCAGCGATCATCCATGTGTCAGACCAACCGGTCGATCCTTCTTCAGGAAGAATCGATGCGACGGGAACGGCTTCACCTTCGAGAACATTGGTGATGACCTGCCACGTCGTTCCGACAACGGTGTCACCAGTGGTGAACGACTGTGCCTGGACGAGGTAGTCCGACCAGTACTCGTTGACGAGTCCACGCTGAACCTTGAGCAGTTCAACGGCTGCAGCGAGCTGCGTCTCGTCGAGTGCGTAGGGGTTCGTGATTCCCAAGTCAGGGTTTGTCGCCATGAGGTACACCGCTGCGTCAGCGATGTAGATAGGCGAGTCGTAAGCCGTTACCTTGCCTGCATAGGGCGAGTCTGCTTCCCAGACGACGTCCCATGAGGTGGGTGCAGGGTTGACGATGTCGGTGCGGTACTGGAGCAAGTTTGCGCCGTAACCGTGGGGGACACCGTACTCAACACCGTTGTAGGTGTTGTGTGACTTGTTCTTGAGGAACTCGTAGATTCCGTCGTAGTTCTCGAGCAAGTCAACGTTGACGGGCTGAACGTCCCCAGCGACCATGAGTCGGTTGGTGGCGTCACCACTGGCTGCGACTACGTCGTATTCGCCAGTCTTCATGAGGTTGACTGCTTCGTCAGAAGTTCCGTAGGTCTTGGTGGTGACCATACATCCGGTTGCTTCTTCGAATGAGGATACCCAGTCGTATTCAGGGTAGTTCGAGCCATCCTCAACGTAACCTGGCCACGCGAGGATTGAAACCTGACCCTCGAATTCGCCAAGCTCGGTGAGCATGTCTGATTCGGCCGCAGTGTCTCCACCGGTGCCGCAACCAGCGAGAGCGACGATCGAAGCGACCGCTACTCCGGCAATCCCGGCACGCCGGGTTAATGCTGTGCGCATTGTTTTCTCCTTTTGTTGTGTTGTGTTGGGGATTCAAGCAAGTGTGCTGAGGAACTGCGGGTGAATTGCCACCGTGACTGTGTCACCGCGGTGCGTTTCCTTTGTCGACATGTCGTTTTGTTCGAGGACGGCGACTCGTTTGCCGCCGTCAAGATCGACGATGACGCGAGTGGATGCGCCGAGGAAGATGGTCTCGAAAACCGTTCCCTTGAGGCTGATGGTTCCTGCGGGAGCCTTTCCACGCACGATATCGATGTGCTCGGGGCGAAGCGAGCACGCGCCCTTCGTCCCAAGGATGGCTTTTGCTTCCTCGGCAGTGAACACGGTTGATGAACCAACGAAGTTCGCAACGAACGGCGTTGCCGGGTGACGGTAGACGTCTTCCGCACTGCCCAGCTGGACAATGTTTCCTTCGTTGAAAACGGCAATTCTGTCAGATAGCGTGAGCGCTTCTTCCTGGTCGTGTGTGACAAAGATGAAGGTGATGCCGAGTCGACGCTGGATGTCTTTCAGTTCGACCTGCATTTGTTCACGGAGTTTCAAGTCGAGCGCGCCGAGTGGCTCGTCAAGCAGGAGGACTTTGGGCTCCACGACCAGCGCACGGGCGAGTGCGACACGCTGGCGCTGGCCGCCCGACAACTGCTGCGGGGTTCGATCGCCGTAACCTTCGAGCCGAACAAGTGCGAGAGCGTCACGCGCTGTCGCGGCACGCTCCTTGGCGCCGACACCGCGAACCCTCAAGCCGAAGGCAACGTTGTCGAGCACGGACATGTGCGGGAAGAGCGCGTAATCCTGAAACACTGTGTTGACATCGCGGTCGAACGGAGGGTCGGCGGTGACGTCTTTTCCGAACAGCTCAACCGTCCCGCTCGTGGGCTGTTCAAACCCAGCAATCATGCGCAACACGGTGGTTTTGCCTGACCCGGAAGGTCCGAGCATAGAAAAGAATTCGCCTGGAGCAATATCGAGGTTCACTCCATCAACGGCTGTCACAGATCCGAAGGATTTGGTCAGACCAGTAAGCCGAATCGCGGGCGTTCCGCTCATGTCCGTCTCCTCGCGACTTTAGATAATTTTGACTACTCTAGCGAGGAAAATTCGCCCAATTGGTAACGAACAGATTGCGATTCTGTAAATCTCCTGTGGGCTGATTTTGAGGAGCCCTGTGTATAGTCAGGTTTCGCACAATGAATTTGGCGGTTCGTGGTTTCACTAAACACACCGTGTACCCTCATCACTGAAACCCAAACAAGGAGCACTGTGTCGTCACGACAGACCCTCGTCATCGTCGAATCACCGGCGAAGGCAAAAACAATAGCGAAATACCTGGGCGACAGTTATCAGGTACTTGCGTCGGTTGGTCATGTTCGCGACCTCGTTGCACCTAAAGAAGTTCCCGCCGAACTCAAGGAAACTCACGGCAAATTCGGCGTCGACATTGATCACGGATTTCAACCTTTATATATAGAGTCGCCGCGAGCGAAAGCAACCATTGTCGAACTCAAGAAAGCGCTCAAGAACGCCGACGAGCTGTTGCTCGCAACGGATGAAGACCGCGAAGGCGAATCGATAGCGTGGCACCTCATGGAGGTCTTGAAGCCGAAGGTTCCCGTCAAGCGAATGGTCTTTCACGAGATTACGAAAGATGCCATCGCAGAGGCAGTTTCGAACCCTCGCGAAATCGACATTCCCATGGTTGACGCACAAGAAACGCGCCGAATTCTTGACCGCCTTTTCGGGTATCAGTTATCTCCCGTGTTGTGGTCGAAGGTTGGCCGCGGCTTGTCCGCTGGCCGCGTTCAGTCACCGGCACTTCGGCTCATCGTCGACCGTGAACGCGAACGTCGCGCATTCGTCGCAGCGTCGTACTGGGATGTCGCGGCCACCGTCAGCACAAAGTCGGGCGACAACTTCTCTGCTCGCGTGACAAAACTGGGCGACACGAAGCTCGCTCAGGGTCGCGACTTCGACGACAACGGAAAACTGACAAGCGGCGCAACAGTTCTCGACGAAGCAACGGCCACTGCGCTTGCCACGGCGCTCGAGTTCGCAACGCCGGTCGTGACGGCAATTGAGCCAAAGCCTTACACGCGTCGACCGGCGGCTCCCTTTACGACGTCGACTCTGCAGCAGGAAGCTGGTCGCAAGCTTCGGCTCGGCTCCCGTGACACTATGCGGGTCGCGCAGAGCCTTTACCAAAACGGGCACATCACCTATATGCGTACCGACTCCATCTCGCTGTCAGCTCAAGCCGTCACGGCGGCAAGGGCTCAGGCCGCAGCACTCTACGGCGACCAATCAATTCCAGCCACACCCCGCACGTATCAGTCGAAGGTCAAGAACGCGCAAGAAGCACACGAAGCAATCCGCCCAGCCGGCGATGTGTTCAAGACGCCTGACCAAATGCGGACCGTGCTCAACGCAGACGAACTCCGTCTATACGACCTCATCTGGAAGCGCACTGTCGCGTCTCAGATGGTTGATGCAACGGGTGAAACCGTTTCGGTCACGATGACCGCCGGAGTCGGAGAACTGGGCACCGCCACGCTGTCAGCAGCCGGAACGACAATCACGAACCGCGGGTTTCTCGCAGCGTATGAAGAAGGCCAAGACCAATCGCGGAACGATGACGACGACACCGAGTCAAAGATTCCGGCTCTGACGGTTGGAGATCAACTCACCGTCCCTGAGGTTGAAGCGAAAGGACACTTCACGTCGCCGCCGCCGCGATACACAGAAGCCAGCCTCGTCAAGGCGCTCGAAGAGCGTGGAATCGGACGCCCCTCGACGTATGCGTCCATCATCGGAGTTCTTTTCGAACGCGGATACGTGACTAAGCGCGGAACGGCCCTTGTCCCCGGCTGGGTCGCGTTTGCCGTCATCACACTGCTCGAGAAGTTCTACACCGACTTCGTCGAATACGACTTCACTGCTGAACTCGAGAACGATCTCGACCGCATTTCCAACGGCGAACTCGCGCGCCAGGACTACCTCACCGAGTGGTACTTCGGGAAGGGCGAACACGCCGGACTCGTCAACACGTGTGTCGACTGGAAGGCCGACATCGATGCGCGCGAAACGAACTCGTTCCCGCTTGACGATGGGATTGTCGTCAGGAGCGGGAAGTTCGGGCCGTACCTCGAGTGCACCAACGCCGAAGGCGAGAAGCGGAACGTCTCCATTCCCGACGGACTCGCCCCAGACGAACTCACGTTGGAGAAAGCTCGTGAGCTTCGCGATGCCCCTGAACCGGGCTCGACAGCCATCGGGGTGAGCTCTGACGGTGCCTCGATGATCACCGCTCGCGTTGGGCGTTACGGCGCGTACATCGTTGAACAGCCAATCGACCCTGACATTGTGACCGGCGACGAACCGGTGTACTCGCTGCCGGAGTGGCAACCGAAGGTCATTAAGGGCAAGGATCCGAAGCCGCGAACAGCCTCGCTCTTCTCGACGATGGACCCAACAACGGTCGACCTTGAAACCTGCATCAAACTCTTCTCGCTTCCTCGACTTGTCGGCGACGACGTCGAGGTTGGAAAGCCGATCACCGCACAGAACGGCCCGTACGGCCCGTACATCAAGCGCGGAACCGAATCAAGATCGCTCGACTCTGAGGAGCAAATCTTCGACATCACGCTCGAGGAAGCGCTGGAAAAGTTCTCGCAACCCAAGTACGGGTCGCGCTCGGCGTCGAGCATCAAAGAGCTCGAACCGGATCCAGTTTCGGGCAAGCCCATCAAAATCAAGAGCGGTAAATTCGGTCCGTACGTGACCGATGGTGAAACGAACGCGACAATCCCGCAGGGCGAAGTGCCGGAGGAAGTCTCCTTCGACCGAGCCGTCGAACTTCTCGCAGATCGACGGGCGAAGGGTCCTGTTAAAAAGAAGCCCACCGCTCGTCGCGTGAAGGCGAAGTAATGTCGGGGTTGTTCATCACGCTGGAAGGCGGAGACGGTTCGGGAAAGAGCACCCAAATCGCTTTCATCCGCGAATGGTGCGAAGAACGCGGTCGCGAAGTCGTCCAGACGTTCGAACCGGGCGGCACCGATTTTGGAAAAGATATTCGCGAAATCGTGTTGCACAGCCGCGGCCACATCACACCTCGCTCTGAGGCACTTCTCTACGCTGCTGACCGCGCCCACAACATTGCAACCATCGTCCGTCCCGCCCTGGAGCGCGGAGCTGTCGTCCTCCAAGACCGATATCTTGACTCCTCCGTCGCGTATCAGGGCGCCGGCAGAGTCCTCGACGCAACCGAAATTCGCGATTTGTCGCTGTGGGCAACGGAGGGCCTCAAGCCACATGTGACAATCCTGCTGGACCTTGACCCAGCAGTGAGCCGTGATCGATTGGCTGCTGAGAACAAACGCTTCGACCGTCTCGAGTCAGAGGCGCTCGATTTCCACCGTCGCGTCCGCGAGTCCTATCTGGACATTGCGCGTGCCGAGCCAGAACGATTCCTCGTGGTCGACGCAACCCTTCCGAGGGAAGAGATTCGCGACCGAATCTTTGAGCGCCTCGGCACCCTCCTATGACGACACTGTGGGATGACCTGGTCGGCCATGACTCGGTCATCGCGCAGATGCGTAAGGCCGCGGAGCACGAAGACACTGTCGCCCAGGCGTGGCTGATCACGGGACCTGCGGGCAGCGGGCGTTCGCTGATTGCGCGGGCTTTTGCTGCGGAACTCCTCGGGGCGGGTGGTGATTCCGATGCCATTGACCGCCAAGTGGTCAGCCAGACTCACCCCGACCTCACAGTTCTCACAACCGAGCGCGTTCTCATCGCCATTGACGAAGTGCGCGATGTCGTCGAAGCCTCCTACCGTTCCCCCGTCAATGCCCCCTGGAGGGTTGTCATCATTGAAGACGCCGACCGGATGGCGGAACGCACGTCGAATGTTCTCCTTAAAGCCCTTGAAGAACCGCCCCCGCGTACGGTGTGGTTGCTGTGCGCACCGAGCGAGGCCGATGTGATTCCCACAATTCGGTCGCGCGTGCGGGCAATTCGGTTGGGGGTCCCGCCGGTGCCCGACATCGCGCGGATGCTCGTCGAACGGGACGGTGCCGACCCGGCGGTAGCGGAGCAGTCAGCGAGGCACGCGCAATCCCACATCGGAATGGCTCGACGATTGGCGACGTCACCAGAGGCGCGGGAGCGACGCGAGCGGAGTTTGCGCCGAGTTCTCGCTGTTGGCTCGGTGTCCGGTGCGGTCAATGCCGCCGCCGACATCGTCGCGCTCGCCACCGAAGACGCCAAGGCGTACACGGAAGCGCGCGACAGCGCTGAACGCACCGAGTTCCTCCAGCGACTCGGAATTGCCAGCGGAGAAGCAGTTCCGCCAGCTCTGCGCGCCCAGGTTCGCGCACTGGAAGAAAACCACAAGCGCAGAGCAACTCGATCGCTTCGAGACGGAGTCGATCGTGTCCTCACCGATCTCGAATCGATGTTCCGCGACATCGTCGTGATCGAGCTCGACGGTCAGGTCCCCCTAACCAATGAGGAATTACGAAGCGAAATGGTGGACTGGCTTGCACGGCATGATTCGGAGCACGCGATTCGAATCATCGATGCGATTGCGACGGCACGGCACCGAATCGACCGAAATGTCACCCCGTTGCTGTCGCTTGAGGCGCTGTTCGTTGTCGCGTCCGGAATAGTCGAAAACTAGCCAGCGTCGAGCCGCGGCGACCGTGCTAATCTGGTGCGGTTGCCGTTTGGCACGCCGCCTTAGCTCAGTCGGTAGAGCGTCTCACTCGTAATGAGAAGGTCGCGGGTTCGATTCCCGCAGGCGGCTCAGTTCAGTCTTCTGGAGTGAATTTCAACGCGAGCGAGTTCATGCAGTAGCGAAGTCCCGTCGGCGTGCCGAAACCGTCAGGGAAGACGTGACCGAGGTGTCCGTCGCATTCCGCACATCGAACCTCAGTCCGAACCTGTGCGAGCGAGCGGTCCTCGATGAGCGTGACGGCGTCAGGGTTGATCGATTCGTAGAACGACGGCCAACCGCAGTGGCTATCGAACTTGGTGCCCGACTTGAACAATTCGGCTCCGCAACCTCCGCAGGCATAGAGCCCGGCTCGCTCCTCGTTGAGGAGCTCCCCCGTGAACGGACGTTCCGTGCCGGCTTCGCGCAGCACGTGAAATTGTTCGGGGGAGAGGATTGCGCGCCACTCCTCTGGAGTGCGCTCAGAAGGCTTCTGTGTCATACGTCCTATTAAACTCGTGAACATGCCCGTGAGCGAACGCGACCGAGCCGCGGAGTGGTTGCGGCGGTTCGCAGACAACGAAGGCTCGGAGTCTCCGCGCTATCGAAATTGGGCGCTTGGTCTTGCCGACGACGACGAGCTTCTCGCCAAAATTGTCAAACTTCCTGTTGCCAAAAGGCAGCCGGCGCTCCTTCTTGCGTGTGCACGGTTAGCCGGTGTTCCACTTCGACCGTTCACGGAATCACGAGAGGATTTTGTTGCTCTGTGGACAAAGATTGCGCGGTTGGCACGCTCGCGTTCAGTTCAGACGAACGACCCGCGTCGGTGTTCTCCGCTCGTCATCGCTCTCCAGAAGATACGGGGACCGATTTCGCTGATTGAGATCGGGGCGTCAGCAGGGCTCACTCTCATTCCCGATGTGTATTCGTATCGCATGACGGCGCGCGGCCGCACAATTTCCCTCGACCCGCCCAACGGGGAGTCAACGGTCGTGTTGCAGTCCAATATCGAAGGCTGGGGTGCGGCTGAGCTCCGCATGCCGAACATTGTTCACCGCGAGGGCATCGATGTTTCCCCGCTCGATCTCTCAAACGCGGGCGACAGAGCATGGCTCGAGGCACTGGTGTGGCCTGAGCAGGCCGACCGCCTCGAACTCGTTCGCGCTGCTGTGCTGCTCGCGAGGGAAGCGTTGGTCAGCGTGACTGCCGGGGACGCCGTTGCCGAGGTTCGCGCCGCGGTCGCTCGCGCTCGAAAAGCTGCACCGCGCTCGACGATTGTGGTGTGGTCACCGGCCGTGCTCGTCTACCTAGACCCTGCGCAGCGTGCGGCGTTCCGGAAATACTGCACCTCCGCAAAAATCCGTTGGATCTCACTGGACGGTCGGCGCGTGCTTCCCGGTCTCGACGACGCATCGACCCGCGCCGGAATATCCGACCCGTTTGTGTTGACGCGCGACGGGAAACCTATCGCGGGGGTTGATCCGCTCGGCCGGTCAATCGTTCTCGCGCCCGAGGGTGGGCTCACGGCCGAGGAAATCGACCTCATCGAGTTCGAGCGCATTCACTGGGGTGCTACTCGCGGCAAAGAGTCGCTGGTTCGAAAACACTGGCGGATGTCGCTTGTGCGCTACTACCAACGGGTCTACGGGATAATGGAGGGAGCCGCCGCGCGTCGCTACGACCCCGTCCTCACCTCATCGTTTGCACAGGTCCGACAACAACGAGTAGCGCGTAGGTCTGGAGAGTGAGAACACCGAATGAGCAACTACCCGCAAGACCGCTTTGATAAAGCTGAGGCGGTGACCGGAAGGTCAGGGTCGCACCGACGTCCAGTGCGCCGTCTTCCGTGGTGGGTTAAGGCACTCTCGGTGCTCGGGTCCAGCGGTGTGATTATCGTCGTGGCGCTCGCGGGGATTACCGTAATCGATGCACGTCTCAATTTCCAGATTCCATCGTTCGGCCCAACGCCAACTCCCACGCCAACTCCCACGCCAACTCCGACGTTCCTCGACCCCACGACTCTTACCGAACGCCAGTTCGCAGCGGTGACTTTGACCATCCTCAACGGAACCACGTCGCCCACTCTCCCAGCGGACGTCGCTGCGATCCTGACGTCACAGAACTGGCCGCAACCGACGATCGCCGATGCATCAGAAACAACTGTCAAGGAGAGCGTCATCGTCTACCGATATCCAGCTGACCAGTTGCTCGCGGAGAGTATTGCGAACGCGCTGGGAATCGAGCTCATCCAAAAGTCTGAGCTGTACCGTGGTGCGCGTGTGTATGTCGTGCTCGGCGCCGACTTCGTCAAGTAAAGACAGGCCACAACCCATGAAACGCATCACTCCCTTCCTGGCTGTCGCGACCGCCGTCGCACTCCTTACCGGTGGCTGTTCGGCTCCGCCGCCGATTCCAACACCGAGTCCGACCGCATCCGCAACCGCCGCCCCAGAAACCGAACCGGTCATCGCCCCGCTGACCGGTCTCGAGTATGTCGACGACTTGCCGGCACACCCCGTCTTCATGGCAAAGATTGATAACCACCCTGATGCACGACCCCAGTACGGCCTCAATCAGACAGACATTGTTTTCGAGGAACTCGTCGAAGGCGGGATGACCCGTTACGTTGCGATTTGGCATTCGACCGTTCCGGAGCAAATAGGTCCAGTCCGTTCTATCCGCCCCATGGACCCCGACATCGCCAGTCCGTTCAAGGGAATCATCGCCTATTCGGGTGGGCAGACTCCGTTCGTCAACATGATGCGCTCGACCCAGGTCGTCAACTTCATTCACGGCATCAACGAGGGTGATGCGTACATGTCGCGCACGAAGGAAAAAGCTGGGCCGCATGACGTGGTCGTGCGCGCTCGTCAGGCCGTTATCGATCGTTCCGATCTTGAAGCTCCCGGGGTGGCGTTTCTCTACGCGGCGCCCGGTGCGATGCCGACCGCGGTTCAGTTTGGGCAGTCCGTTTCAACGATCACCCTTCAGTTTTCCAAGGACACGATTCCGTCATGGGAATGGGACGCTGAGTCGGGGCTGTACAAGCGCAAACAGGACAACGGCGAATGGGACGTTG
>CAEZUE010000007.1_pt1 | contig 14976 bp, 17 predicted proteins | sample 7264421 | NCBI WGS metagenome assembly CAEZUE01 (sample SAMEA6813822, study PRJEB35770) | uncultured Microbacteriaceae bacterium | biome: Freshwater; feature: Freshwater reservoir; material: water | place: Czech Republic | collected 2016-04-20 | depth 0.5m m | reverse complement strand
ATGCTCGTAATCGGTGTCGGTATTGGACTCCTCATGCAGACGCTGTCCATTGCGAGCCAAAACGCTGTCGAATCAAAACACATCGGTGTTGCCACGAGCAGTTCAACCTTCTTCAGGCAAATCGGTGGAACCCTGGGGACGGCCGTGCTGTTCTCGGTTCTGTTCGGCCGTATCCCGGAGGCATTGGCAGAGGTCTTCTCTCGGCCCGAGACTCGTGACGCGATTGAAACGGCACTCCGCAACCCCGACATTGCCAACGACCCGGCAAACGAGGGAATCATCACGCTGTTCAGCGGTGCTGCGAAGAACCCTGACTCGCTGTCTGGTGCGCTGTCCGGTGACACGTCGTTCCTCAACGGTGCAAGTCCCGAACTCACCGCTCCGTTTGTTGAAGGCTTCGCAGCCTCGGCCCAGTCGGTGTACATTGTCGCGATGGTTATCGCCGGTATCTCTTTCGTGATGTCGTGGTTCATCAAGACTCAACCGCTTCGCGAGAAGAGCGCGATGGAGGAAAACCTCGAAGCGCAAGCGGCGGCGGCCCTCTGATGGAGATCATTGCTTCAGACGAACGAATCACGGGATACCGTGACGGGGTCGCGGTTGGTTGGGTCGACTACGAGGTTTCAGACAACGTTGCGCGTCTTTTCCACACCGAAGTTCTCCCCGCGATGCGCAACAGTGGAGCGGGAACGCAACTCGTCGTTGCCGTCCTCGAATGGTTTCGAGACAACACGACGTACCGAATTGTTGGCGTGTGTCCGTTCGTTCCTGTGGTCATCCGGAAGCACCCGGAGTTCGCGGAACTGACTACGCGCTAGTCCTCTTCGAGGTCGGCGTCTGACCAGTCACCGGTAGTCAAATAGCTCACCTTCGACGAGATATCAACGACGTGATCGGCGAACCGTTCGAGATAGCGTGACGCAAGTGTGACGTCTACGGTGTGGACCGCATTCTCGCCCCACTCTGGGCTCAACACCATTTCGAACACTTCGCGGTGGAGTTCGTCCACCCTTGCGTCTTCGGCCTGAATTTTTCGTGCGAGGTCGACCGAGGTGTTCTTGAGAAGCTTCTGAGTCTTGCGTGCGAGTCGGACAGCGACGCGCGACATTTCATCGAACGTGTCTTCCATCGACTCCGGCACAGCAGACCTCGGGTAACGGTAGCGAGCGATTGCCGCGATGTGACCTGCGTACGACGCCATTCGTTCCAGTGAGTTTGAGATGCGGAGGGCTGACACAAGAATTCGAAGGTCGCGCGCAACGGGCGATTGGCGGGCAAGGATGTGAATGACGAGCTCATCAAGTGACAGGGCCTTTTCGCTGATCTCCTCGACCGCAGCCAGGGCGTAATCCGCCTTCTTCTTGTCGGCCGTGCAGAAGGCAGACGTACCGTTTTCAATGATGTCGACGACACTCTCGGCTATCTCGACCAATCGGTTTTGAACTTCTTGGAGTTCTTGTTGGAACATCTCGCGCATGACAGGGCCTTCCCTAATATTCAACCCAACGTCCCATCACGCGGTGAACGGAAGGGAAACTGACCGTGAATTGCGTTCTAATTATCGCACGAACCGGGCTGCGGCACTTGGAGCGACTTCCCTCGTCACCTAATCTGGGGATATGGCGTGGAGTGAAGTTGTGGTGGTGGTCGTCATCACCGCCGCGATTACTGCGTCCGCTGTGGGTGTTGGCACCTGGCGCTACGCGCGCCGAGCTGGTGAATTCAGCCAATCCGACATCAACGTACTTGAAGCTGGATCTGCGCTTATCGACGTCATTGCGACGGCGGGAATCATTGTTGACTACACCGACAGTGTCGTCCGATCAAGTGCGAGTGCTGCCGCAATGGGGATTGTTCGGAAAAAACGAATCAACGATTCGGACATCCTCCGCCTCGTCGACGACACACGAAAGCAGGGGCGACCGCTTGTTGTCGAAATGGAGCTGCGAGGGACTGCGCGAAAAGAGATGCGGCTCTTCGACGTGAAAACGGTGATTGCGAGCAATCGAAATGTTGTTGTCCTGCTGGATGACAAAACTGAGAGCCGTCGACTTGACGAAGCCAGGCGGGATTTTCTTGCAAACATTTCACACGAACTGAAGACACCCATCGGCGCCATCGGTCTTCTTGCGGAGGCTCTCATCGACGCAACGGACGACCCAGATACGGTCAAGAAATTCTCCACGAACCTCCGAACGGAGTCGCGTCGATTAGGCGAGCTCGTTCAGGGAATCATCCAACTGTCGAGGGTACAGACCGTTGACGTTCTCGCCGAAGCACTCCCGCTTCGAACTTCGGACCTCGTTGCGGAAGCGATTGAGCGTTGCTCCGTCCTTGCGGAATCGAAGCGGATTGCGGTTGAGCCGAAATGCCCCGACTCCCTCTGGGTGGTCGGTGATGTCGAATTGCTGACGGTTGCCGTAAAGAACTTAATTGACAACGCGATCAATTATTCGGAATCGGACACGACCGTGGGAATATCCGTGACGGCCACGAAGAGCTCTGTGCGCATTGCGGTGAGCGACACCGGCGTGGGGATTCCAGCGGAAGAGCTCGAACGTGTTTTTGAACGTTTTTATCGCGTCGATCCATCACGATCACGTGTCACGGGCGGAACCGGTCTCGGCCTCAGTCTTGTGAAACACATCAGCCTCAGTCACGGTGGCGACGTCAGCGTCGTCTCACAAATCGGTGCAGGCTCGACTTTCACCGTTTCACTTCCCCGCTTCGAACCTCAACAACCTGGAGTAAACCTATGACAACTGTTCTCGTCGTCGAAGACGAAAAGTCTCTGCTCGAACCGCTGATCTTTCTCCTCGAAAAAGAAGGGTTCACCGTCCACGGCGTGGAAGATGGCGCGGACGCGCTCGCGCTCTTCGCCAAGGTCAAACCAGACATCGTGCTTCTCGATCTGATGTTGCCTGGAATGAGCGGGACAGATGTGTGCCGCGAAATCCGGCAGCACTCGAGCGTTCCAATCATTATGTTGACGGCCAAAGACGGGGAAGTTGACAAAGTGGTTGGGCTCGAACTCGGTGCAGACGACTACATCACCAAACCGTATTCAACGAGAGAACTTCTCGCGCGGATGAAAGCTGTCCTTCGCCGCGGTTCAAGCGGAAACGAAGCACCGACAATTCTGGAAGCTGGGCCCGTTCGACTCGACTCCGAGCGACACAGCGTCACTGTCGGAGGCGTTCCAGTGACATTTCCTCTCAAGGAATTTGAACTTCTCGAGTACCTAATGGACAACGTCAACCGTGTCCTCACGCGTGGTCAAATCATCGACCGCGTCTGGGGAGCCAACTATTACGGTGACACCAAGACGCTCGACGTTCACGTCAAGAGGATCAGGTCAAAGATCGAAGCAGACGCAGCAAACCCAGTGCACCTCGTGACGGTGCGCGGTCTCGGCTATAAGTTCGAAGCGTAATCAGGGAACTCGACGCAACCACTCGTCAGACGTGAACTTGGTCGCGACAAGTTCTGCGGTGCGAGCCTTCTCGTCTGACGAGAGTTCACTGTCGCGCAATCCATAGAGCTCCCGGAACGTTCCGACCATGGCGTCGATAACCTCGGCTCGAGTCATCCCCGACTGCGACTTGATCGGGTCAACGCGCTTCCCCGCGCTCGCAACACCTTTATCCGACAACTTCTCTCGGCCAATGCGGAGGACCTGCATCATCGTGTCGGCGTCGATGTCGTACGCCATCGTGACGTGGTGAAGCACCGCACCGTTGCCCAATCGCTTTTGAGCAGCTCCACCGATTTTTCCCTGCGGGCTTGCGATGTCGTTGAGCGGTTTGTATTCGGCATCAATCCCGATGGAGTGAAGTGCCTGCAACACCCAATCGTCCAAGAACGCGTAACTGTCGGCAAACGACATCCCCTGCACGAGCTCGGCCGGAGCGTAGAGCGAATAGGTGATTGTGTTTCCCGGTTCAATGAACATCGTGCCGCCGCCGCTAATTCGGCGATGAATGCCGATGTTTCGCGCCGCGGCTTCCTCGGAATCAACTTCGTTTCTCAGCGACTGAAACGATCCGATGATGATCGCGGGTTCGGCCCATTCCCACACACGCAGTGTCGGGCCGCGGCGACCTGCGCCGAGTTCTTCAGCGAGCACCTGGTCGAGGGCCATGTGTTCGGCAGCGGTCATGGCAACGGGCGGAAGGTAATCCCACGTGTACTCGGTGAACGACCGTGCGTGTGCAATGGCACGGCGAACAGCTGTCGCGACAGCTTCGGGGTGAAAGCCCAGCATGACGACATCGGCGGGCAGTGCATCTCGAACGCGACGAGCTATCTCACCAGCATCTGCGCTGACGGGAAGTCCCTCAATCGCTGAGGTGATGGCATCGAGGGCTTCATCTGGTTCGAGGAAAAAATCTCCTGACACTCGGACGTCAACGAGTGCTCCGTCTTGTTCCTCCGCCTCGACGACAACCAGTTTTCCGCCAGGGACTTTGTATTCGCCCTTCATCGCGCGGACGGGAGGTGGTCGTTAATCCACGCGAGCAGATCGTTCATGACCTCGTCACGATTCGTTTCGTTATAGACCTCATGGCGAGCGCCTTTGTAAACAATCAACTTGACGTCCGAGTAGCCCTTCGCGAGGTAGCGCCGTGCCAACGAAGCGACACTCCTCTCGGAGCCGAGCGCGTCTTCTCCGCCGAGGAGCATCAGAATCGGCACATCACGTCGCGCCGGCTTGGGAAAACCGAAGAGTTTGATTCCATCGGGAAGACCGAATTGTTTGATCACGACTGCGTGAAAAGTCAGCGGATCAGCTGCGAATGCGTGGTGAACGTTGGTGTCGCGACTCAGCCATTCGTGGCCCGTGGTTCCGAGGTGCTTGTGTTTGGCATTCAGGTCGCCTGCGTTCATCGTGAACGGTGTGCGAAGTGCTGTTCCCGACCACACAACGAGGTCAGCGTCGAGCGAGCCCTCATCGAGTTGAATCTGGCCGAGTAGCGAGCCCATTGAATGCCCGAGGAAGGCGAGTGGTAGCCCAGGGTTTTCCGAACGCGCGATTGCCGTGAGGCCGTTGATTGCGTCGATCATTCCGCGAATTCCTCGAACTCCCGGCATTCCGAATTTGCTGGTGTCTCCGCCCCACTGATCGCGCCAGGTCTCGCCGTGCCCGCGATGGTCGTCGGCGTAAACGGTGAAACCCTTGCCGACGAGAAACGCTGCGAGGCCGGCGTATCGCTGAGAGTGTTCGCCCTGCCCGTGGCTGATCTGGACGATTCCAATCGGTGCTTCTGCTTGCCACACGGTGAAGTGAATGACAACGCCGTCTGCGTCGGTGAAGGTTCGATGCTGTGCATGTTTAGTGGCCATAGGGAAAGTGTAGGACTCGATAGGTTTTGGTGCAGTCGTAGGATGACTAAGTGAGCGCGCGTCGGAAGCCAGAGTCAAAGAAACCGCGACGAGAGACCTTCAGGGCACTTGCCGTTCGAAACTTTCGACTGTGGATTATCGGCGCACTGATTGCCAACATTGGCTCGTGGGCTCAGCGAACAGCCCAGGACTGGCTTGTCTTGACAGAGCTCACCGACAACGATGCCGTCGCTGTCGGCATCAGTCTGTCACTCCAGTTCGGCCCGATTCTTGTGTTGGGTCCATTCGTCGGCCCTCTAGTTGACAGGGTCAGTGGTCGTGCAATCATCCTGACAACCACACTCGTCGAACTGACACTCGGGCTGATTCTCGGAGTCGCGGTGGTGATGGGCGTCGCTACCCTCCCACTGGTTTATGCACTCGCTCTGGGGCTCGGAATCAGTCAAGCATTTGAAGCACCCGCGAGGATGGCGTTCGTCAGCGAACTCGTCGGCACGGGAAACATCCCCAATGCGATTGGTATGAACTCGATGATGTTCAACACCTCGCGACTGGTTGGGCCCGCGCTTGCCGGCCTCTCCATTACGACCCTCGGAACGGGTTGGACACTCACGTTTTCCGCAGCGTGCTACGCGGCGGCCGTTGTTGCGGTCGCACTGCTGCGGCAGGCTGAATTCCACCCTGTTTCCAAGGTTGCCAAGGCTAAGGGTCAGTTCGGTGAGGGGTTGGCTTACATCCGCTCGCGTCCGGACATTGTCGTGGTGTTGGTCATGGCACTCATCGTGGGCGCCCTTGTATTCAATTTCGGCATCTTTTCCGCGACCATGGCCGTCGTTGAATTTGGGCTTGGTGCGCACGACTACGGATTCATGACATCAGCGCTCGCCGTCGGATCCATTGCCGGTGCTCTCCTCGTCGCGCGCTCGCGACGCCCCCGGCTGAGCGTGATTGTTGTTGCTGCTCTCACAATTGCCGTCGGGGCAGGGTTGGCTGCGATAGCCCCAACCGTCACGATGTTCATCGTTCTCTACCCCATCCTCGGTCTCGGCGCGATTCTCATGGTGGCGACCTCGAATTCCTATTTGCAGGTTTCCACAGACGATAAGTTTCGCGGGCGCGTGATGGCGATCTTCTCGACCGTCGTGATTGGCGGAACGCCCCTCGGTTCCCCGCTCACCGGGTTCGTTGCAAACAACTTTGGCCCGAGGTGGGCTGTCGGTGTCGCTGCCGTGGGTGGCCTACTCGCAGCGCTGATCGGGCTCATCTGGATGCGAACAAGCCACAACATCTCGTCGAGTGAAACCATTAGGTCGGCTTTTCGTCACACGCCATCGAATGAAGACACCGCGACACAGCTCATCACCATTACCCACCGAGCTCCCTGACGCACGAATACTGCGCCATCCCCACTTCTGAAGCTCAGAATCTCGTAAGGTTGAGTAATGGACGCAACTGACCGCCGAATCATTGAACAACTTCGCGACAATGCTCGCGCCGGATACGCGGACATCGGCGATGTTGTTGGCCTCTCGGCGAGCGCCGTCAAGCGCCGCATCGATCGACTAGTTGAATCGGGCGCAATTCGCGGATTCACTGTGCAGGTTGACCCTGCAGCGGAGGGTGTCGGTGTCGAAGCGTACGTCGAGCTCTACTGCCGAGGAACGGTCGCCCCTGAAGAACTTCAAGCAATCCTCCAAACCGTTCCCGAGGTCGTGTACGCGGGCACAGTCTCGGGTCAAGCTGACGCAATCCTCCACATGCGCGCCCATTCAATACCCGCTTTAGAAACAGCGCTCGAAAAGGTGCGCCAAGCGCCGAATGTTGACCACACACGGTCCTCGATTCTGCTTTCTCGACTGGTTCACCGCCGCATCCTCTAACTCTCGCTTGTTCTGACATGCGCAGAGCCCCCGGTCAATCAGCCAGAATAGAACTATGCGCATTGGTGTTCTGACTTCGGGTGGAGATGCCCCCGGCCTCAACGCGGTTATTCGAGGTGCCGTACTCAACGGCGAACGGCAATACGGCATGACCTTTCTCGGAATAAAGGACGGGTGGCGCGGGCTTGTCGATGCCGACTTCCAGCCACTCAGTCGCTCCGATGTCAAAGGGATCGGCAAACTCGGTGGAACTATCCTGGGCTCGTCGCGAACGAACCCATTTGAAGGCAAGGGCGGAATCGACCGCATTAACGAGGTGATGGCTGGAGCGGGGATGGATGCGCTCCTCGTCATCGGCGGCGAAGGAACTCTCGCCGCGGCGAATCGCTTAGCTGACGAGGGTGTCAAGATCGTCGGTGTTCCGAAGACCGTCGACAACGACCTTTCCGCCACGGACTACACCTTCGGGTTTGACACGGCCGTCAACATTGCGACCGACGCGATGGATCGATTGAGGACTACGGGAGACTCACACCACCGCTGCATGGTCGCCGAGGTGATGGGGCGGCATGTCGGCTGGATTGCTCTTCACTCTGGGATGGCCGCTGGTGCGCACGCGATTCTTATCCCGGAGCGAGAAACCTCTCTCGACGAAATCGTCGCGTGGGTGTCTTCTGCCGCAGCGCGCGGGCGCGCACCGCTCGTGTGTGTTGCTGAAGGGTTCCTGCTTGACACGATGGATGACGCACACAGTGAACGAGGGCTCGATGCTTTTGGCCGCCCCCGTCTAGGCGGTATCGGTGAAAAGCTCGCTCCGCTAATCGAAGCGGCGACCGGAATCGAAACCCGTGCGACCACGCTCGGACACATTCAACGCGGCGGGACCCCGTCGGCATTTGACCGTGTTCTCGCAACGCGATTTGGAATGAATGCCGTTCGAGTAATCGATGAGAAGCAGTGGGGTCAAATGGTTTCCCTCAGGGGCACCGACATTGTGACCGTCCCGTTTTCTGCTGCACTCGGTCAGCTCAAGCAAGTGCCCATGGCCAGATGGGAAGAGGCCGCACTTCTCTTCGGCTAAGCGTCGAGGTGCTCGAGTAGAGCGTCAATAAGCGCGTCGTTTGATCGCTCCGCTGCGGTAGCCGACACCGACAGGCCAGCGTTTCCCGCATCGAAAGCCGTCCGTGGCCCGATACACACGACGGCGGTTGTATCGGGGATGGGGTTGATTTGGTCGGCAAGGTGCCTGGCAATCGTGCCGGACGACACGAGAATCGCTGTGATTTCGCCTCGGCGAACAGCGTCGACGACTTCTGCATCGAGGTCGATTCGTTCCGTCTTATAGGCCGACACAAACCGAGCAGAAACGTTGAGTACTGCGACACCCTCCTCAAGAACGGGTTCCGTCGTTTCCGAATGAGGAATGAGCACCGTCGAACCCCCGAAGCCAGCCGGGGGTGCCGCGAGAAAGCCACGAGGGGAATTGTCGGTTTCTGGGACAAAATCCACCCGATACCCGGCGAAGCTCAGGGCCTGTGCTGTGGTCTCGCCGATCGCTGCGATGCGCGTTGAATCGGGAATTGTGACGTTGAGGTGATTGAAGACGTCGACGGTTGTTGCACTCGTTACGACGACCCAACCAAACGAACCGGCCTCAAGGTCTTTGAGTGCACGCTCTAACTCAGCGCTGCTGTCTGACGCAACAAAATTCACGACAGGAGCAACAACGGTTTGCGCGCCGAGGACTGTGAGCCGCTTCGAGATGTCCTGCCCAAAATGGCCTCCGCGAGGTACAAGAACGGTGTGTCCTGCCAAACGCCGAACTATCGGAATGCTCGCTGTTGGCGTGACCTCGCGGATTGCGAAATCAGTCATCCCCGAAAACCGCCCATGCGACCGCACTCACGATGACAACGCCAACGACACCAGCACCAATCCACCACGGAACAGGGTTGCGCTGATACGACGCAGTGATTCGTTCACCGGCAAGCTTGCTTTGCTTGGAGACATCAAGTTTCTCTTCAAGCTCGGAAATGCTGCGGGCGAGCTGCCCTCGCTTCGCTGCAATGTCCGAGGCAATTCGTCGGCGTTCACTCACGAGATTTATCCTTCCCCAAGTTGCGGAAATCGTCGACAATCTGGTCTACGGATTCGAACGGCGTGAAACCTTTCGCAATGGACGCAATTCCCGCTGCGATGAGGACAACCGCAGTGACCAGAACAATCCCTGCAACGACCAGTGCCGCGAGCCACGGTTCCATCACGGTTGCGAGCGCCAAGATCAGCGCTACGACAAGCATGGTGAGGAAAAGGGTGAGGAGAGTCACACCGAGAGTGACCAAACCGAGACCAACTCCGGCAGAGCGGAGCTTCGACGCGAGTTCCGTTTGAAGCAGTCGGATCTCAGCTCGGACAAGATCACTCAGTTCGCGCGGAAGGTCAGCGAGAAGTCGGAAGAAACCTCGACGATCGGATTTGTCTGACATGCGTTATTTGGTCGATGCTCCACCGGCGCGTGTTGTCTTTGCCGCCGTGGTCGGCTTCTTGGCGACGGGCTTCGCCGTTGACTTCGATGCCGGTTTTGCTGAAGGTTTCGTTGCGCGTCGCGGAGCTGCTTTCGAGCTTGGCTTGGGGACGCCGGAGCGAACCTCATCGACCTTCGCTGCGACCTTCTTCGCGTTCGCCGACACAAAGTCGACTACCTCGGGAGCCTTCTCCTTGACGAACTCGGTCGCTACCGTGACTTGCTCCTGAACGCGAGGGTCATTCCAGACCTTCAGCGCGGCGGACTTGATTTCGTTGTAGCGAGCGCGACCGGCACGCGTTCCGAACACGTACCCGATGCCGAGTCCGAGTGTGAAAAGAATTTTGCCTCGCACGGTGCCTCCTTATATGCCGTTGAGCGTATTTAACCTTACGACCGATTTAGCGACCGTCAAACCGCGATGAAAACAAGACCCCCAGAAAACTCTGGGTCTGATTACCAAATCGTGACCCGCTCCTTCGGGGAAAGCCACATTGGGTCATCTTCGGTCACCCCGAACGTGTCGTGAAACAAGTCGAGGTTTCGGGCAATTTGATTGCATCGGAACTCTGGCGGCGAGTGAGGGTCGATGGTGAGAAGACGGAGCGCCTCTTCGTCGCGCGCGGCTTGACGCCACACCTGTGCCCATGAGAAGAGGAATCGTTCCGCACCCGTTAGTCCGTCAATCAGGGGTGGTTCTTCCCCGTTGAGTGAAATCAGGTAAGCCTTCCAGGCGATCGACATTCCACCAAGGTCGCCGATGTTTTCCCCGATGGTCAGTTCGCCATTGACGCTGTGGCCTGGAAGTCCCCTCGGCTCGAGGGCGTTGTACTGGTCGATGAGTGCGCGGGTTCGTTCCGTGAACCGTTCGCGATCCTCATCTGTCCACCAGTTTGAGAGGCGCCCATCTCCGTCAAATTCACTGCCCTGGTCGTCAAAACCGTGTCCGATCTCGTGTCCGATCACCGCTCCAATTCCACCGTAATTGGCAGCTGGGTCGCGATCCTTGTCGAAGAAGGGGTATTGCAAAATCGCGGCGGGGAAGACGATGTCGTTGAATCCGGGGTTGTAATAGGCATTCACCGTCTGAGGGAGCATGAACCATTCGGCTCGATCAATTGGTTTGCCAATCTTGCCCAGTTCGCGATTGAAGTCGAACGCAGCGACGGCAAAAACATTCGCGACAAGGTCGTCCGCGGAGGGGTTCAATGATGAGTAGTCACGCCACGTGTCGGGGAAGCCGATTTTGGGCACGAACTTGTCGAGCTTGTCGAGCGCACGCACTTTCGTCTCGTCACTCATCCACTCGAGTCCTTTGATGGACTGGCGGTAAGCCTCGATGAGGTTGTCAATCAAGACGTCCATCGCGGCTTTGGCCGCCGGCGGATAGTGCTTGTCGACGTAAATCTTTCCGATTGCTTCTCCGAGGGCGCCCTCGGTGAATCCGACGCCCCGCTTCCAACGGTCACGCTGCTCTGGTGTTCCCGTCAGGGTTTTCCCGTAAAACGCGAAACTTTCCGCGGAAAAGTCGTCAGAGAGATAAGGGGCGAGCCCGTGGATTACGCGCCAGCGAAGCCAATCACCAAGGTCCTCAATTGCCGTCGATTCGAGGACTGCACGGACTCCCTCGACAAATGACGGTTGACGAACAACAAGTTCGGAAAGAGTTGATTCGCTGACATTCAACCCATCGCGCCAGGGCGCAGCCACTGGGCCGAGTGCATCCTGGAATTCGCTCCACGGGACGAGGTTGTAGGTCGCGTGAGTATCACGGCATCGAACGTTGTCCCAGTGTTCAGCCGCCATCAGGTGTTCGACGGCAAGAACTCGATCGGCTCGAGCTGCCGAATCTGCAAATCCAGCCAAACCGAACATTGTTTCGATGTGCTTCCGGTACGCGGCGCGAATTTCAGCGAACGTCTCGTCGCGATAGTACGACTCATCGGGCAAGCCAATTCCTGCTTGCTCAACAAACACGACGTAGCGGTCGGGGTCACCCGGATCGTTGTCAACCCACATCGACACAAAGGAGCCAATTCCCTGGCGCTCGAATTCACCAACTGTTCGCATGAGGGACGACACCGAGTCTGATTCGTCGATGCGGTTGAGGAGCGGTGCAAGCGGTGTCGCACCCAGTTCGTTTACTCGAGCCTCGTCCATGAACGACGTGTACAGGTCGCCGATCTTCCGAGCTTCCGTGCCTGCCGGGGCATCGACGCACTCTTCGATGATGACGCGGACGGCCTTTTCCGCTTCCTCGGCGAGAATGTGAAATGAGCCGTACCGAGCACGATCCGAGGGGATGGGGTTGGAATCCAGCCACACCTCGTTCATGTGTCGATAGAGGTCCTCCTTCGGACTGACCGAGGAGTGACGGTTGTTGAGTTCGATTCCCGAGTGCTTCATGCAACCACCCTACGATGGAGGAGTGACTGTGATGCCCTCAGAATTCTCCCTCGCTGGGAAAACCGCGCTGATTACCGGCGCCGGTAGCCCAACGGGGATAGGGTTTGCCGCTGCACGGATCATCGGGTCACTGGGCGCTCGGGTGGTCATGACAGCCACCACTGATCGAATAATCGATCGCACTGCTGAATTGACCGACGTTGGAATTGACGCAACAGGATTAGTCGCTCGGCTCGAAAAACCTGAACTTGTTGACACGTTGATTGACCAACTCGCTGCACTCAACATTTCGCCAGACATTCTGGTGAACAACGCTGGCATGATTTCGATTGGAACCGAGTGGGCGCGGGGTGACCTGGCTATGCCGGTCGACGACTGGGATGCCACCATCGACTCCAACCTTTCTAGCGTCTTCCACGTTTCTCGGGCGCTCATTCCCGCGATGGTCTCTCGGGGTTGGGGTCGCGTTGTCAATGTTTCGTCAACAACGGGCGGTGTGAGTGCGGCTCGAGACGACATCGCCTACGCGGCCGCAAAGGCCGGGGTCGTTGGATTGACAAGGGCACTAGCCGTCGACACTGCCGCTTACGGGGTCACCGTCAACGCAATCGCTCCTGGTTGGATTGCCACCGGTTCTCAACTCCCCGGCGAGGTTACTGAGGGCACTCTCGTTCCCGTTGGTCGGAGCGGCGAACCCGCCGAAGTGGCGTCGATAATTGCTTCCCTCGTCACGCCGGGTGCGGCGTACATCACGGGGCAGCTCATCATCGTTGACGGCGGAAACGGAATCGCAGAAGAACGGCGATTTGGCAGAGGTGACGCGTGAGACTGGTGGTTGCCACCTGTTCGGTGAATTACGCGGGCAGGCTCTCCGCGCATCTCCCACTCGCAACTCGAGTGCTCATGCTCAAGAGTGATGGAAGTGTTCTCATTCACTCCGACGGCGGTTCTTACAAGCCGCTCAACTGGATGAGTCCGCCGTGCATTACCGACACTGTCGACGTTGATGATGAGCAGCGCGCCGCCGGTGTCCGCGAAGTGTGGCGAGTTACGCACGCCAAGACGGCCGACATGCTCGTCATTTCTATTCATGACATTCATCACGATTCAGACCACGAACTCGGTGTTGACCCCGGTCTAATCAAGGACGGCGTTGAGGCCGATTTACAACGCCTCTCGGCGGAAAACATCGACGTCTACGGTGATGGCTTCTCGCTCATCCGACGCGAGTATTTCACCGCCATCGGTCCTGTCGACATTCTTGCGAGGGATGCCAAGGGTGAAACGGTCGCAATCGAGATCAAGCGCCGTGGTGATATCGACGGCGTCGAACAGTTGACCCGCTATCTTGAGCTCCTCAACCGAGATTCCACGCTCGCTCCGGTTCACGGGGTGTTCGCTGCTCAAGAAATCAAGCCGCAAGCGCGCACCCTCGCCGAAGATCGCGGAATTCGCTGTGTCGTCCTCGATTACGACGAACTCCGCGGTATCGACAACTCCCAGAATCGACTGTTCTGATGCGCCGCTACGACGTTGTCCTCTGGGATCTCGACGGCACGATTGTCGACTCGGCCGAAGGAATTTATGTGTCCTTCGAGCACACCTTCACGGAGATGGGTTGGGACGTGCCCGACCGGGCAACCCTCCGAAAGTTCCTTGGCCCGCCGCTCCTCGAAACTTTCGGAGAACTCGTGGGCATGAACCGCGACGACACCGTCCGGGCAATGAGGATCTATCGCGAGAACTACCACGCGGTCGGCGCCTTCAAAGGCACCCCGTACGACGGCGTTATTGAGCTCATTGAGCAAGTTCGCGCAGCCGGAATCCCCACCGCTTTGGCGACGTCGAAGGCTGCAACCGCGGCACGCCTCGTGACCGACCATTTCGACTTGAACAGATTGTTCGACATTTACGCCTGCGCAACCGACGACGACTCGCGAAAGACGAAGGAAGAAGTTGTTGAACACGCTCTCGCCCTGTTCGCGGAACAAGGAATTGACACGAGTCGTGCAGTCCTTATTGGCGATCGCATCCACGACGTCGACGGTGCATTCCTTCACGGAATCGATTGCGTGCTCGTTGAGTGGGGATACGGCACCACAGAGGAATTTGCGCGCGCGACATCGAGCGTCGCGACGATCGCTGACCTGAGCGAACTGCTCGGGATCTAGCCGCGCAACCGGAACGCGGCGAGACGAGCCGAGTTCAACACAACGAAAACGGACGACAGCGCCATTGCAAGCCCAGCGATGGCCGGACCGACCAACCCCGCCATGGCAACGGGAATTGCGAGAGCGTTGTAGCCGAATGCCCACACCAGATTCCCTCGAATAGTTGCCAGTGTCTGGCGAGAAAGTCGAATGGCATCAGCGACTCGTCGAATGTCACCGGCAACAATGACGATGTCGCTGGCGTCAATTGCGACATCCGTTCCCTGGCCGATCGCTATTCCACAGTCGGCTTGTGCGAGGGCAGCGGCATCGTTGATTCCGTCTCCCACCATCGCGACAACTCGGCCTTCACTCTGCAGTTTCACCACAAGGTCCCTCTTTGCTCCCGGTGACAGGGGAGCGTGAACAGTCGTTACTCCAACAAGTTCCGCGACGCGCTCGGCGACAACGAGGGAGTCACCTGACGCCAATACCGTTGCGAGCCCAGAACGCGTCAACTCGCCAATTGCCTGCTGCGACGAGGGGCGGATCGGATCACTGATGGCCAAGGCGCCAATGGCGTTTCCGTCGCGGGCGACAACGGTGACACTGTGTCCCTCACTCCTCCACGCGTCTACCGTGCGTTCGATGTCGGGGGAAATCGTGCACCCTT
>CAEZUE010000006.1_pt1 | contig 14977 bp, 19 predicted proteins | sample 7264421 | NCBI WGS metagenome assembly CAEZUE01 (sample SAMEA6813822, study PRJEB35770) | uncultured Microbacteriaceae bacterium | biome: Freshwater; feature: Freshwater reservoir; material: water | place: Czech Republic | collected 2016-04-20 | depth 0.5m m | reverse complement strand
GTCCTCGCAACGAGCCCGCAATTGCCACCGCGTAGCGAAAACCCTCACGACATTTAGGACACAGACGGGTCACTTAGTTGAGAAAATCGACCATCCGCGTCGCCAGACCCGTGTAACTAGCGGGTGTCAGCTGGAGCAAACGAGCCTTTCCCGCGGACGACATGTCAAGTCCCTCGATGAACTCTCGGAGGTCACCAGCAGTCAACTTCTGCCCACGCGTCAACCCCTTGAGTAGTTCGTAAGGGTTATCAATCGTTGTGGTTCCGGCTGCACGTTCGGCGCGAAGCACTGTCTGAATCGCTTCGGCCAGCACCTCGAGGTTTTCGTCCAGATCAGCGAGTAACGCTGAGCGATTGACAGAGATCTCATCGAGTCCCTGGATGATGTTTTTGATCGCGAGCAGGCTGTGACCAATCGCAACTCCGAGGTTGCGCTGTGTGGTTGAGTCTGTCAGATCGCGCTGCATGCGTGACGTTACGAGTGTCGCGGCAAGAGCGTCGCCGAGCGCCGTCGCGATCTCCAGGTTTGCTTCAGCGTTTTCGAAACGTATCGGGTTCACCTTGTGTGGCATCGTCGACGAACCAGTCGCCCCCTTGACGGGAATCTGAGTGATAAAGCCGTTTGAAATGTACGTCCAGATGTCGGTGCACAGGTTGTGCAGGATTCGGTTGATGTGTCCGATTTTCTGAAGCACCGCGGCCTGTGAATCGTGCGACTCAATCTGGGTTGTGAGCGGGTTCCATTCGAGCCCAAGAGATTCGACGAACTCGCGCGAGATGCGAAGCCAATCAACCTCGGGTGCGGCGACGGTGTGAGCGGAAAAGGTTCCCGTGGCGCCCGAGAACTTTCCCGTGAGGCGAATAGCGTCGAGATCGTTTGCTACTCGCGTGATTCGGTAAACGAAAACAGCCATCTCTTTGCCAAAGGTCGTTGGCGTCGCTGGCTGACCGTGGGTCCGGGAGAGCATCGGGGTGTCACGCTCGGCCTTGGCAAGGGAGGTCAGCGAACTCACGAGGGTTGTCAGCGCCGGCCGCCACACATCGCGAATCGCCGCGGACAGCGTGATTCCGTAAGCCAGATTGTTGATGTCTTCGCTCGTGCACGCGAAATGCGTGAGTTCCGCGAGCCGTGAGAGCCCAAGGCGCTCGAGGTGGTCACGCACGACATATTCGACCGCCTTGACGTCGTGCTTCGTTGTCACTTCATATTGTGCAATGTGTTCAACATCGGCGTCACCAAAACTGGCGGCAACGTCCCGAAGCGACATGATTTCGCGGCCGGAAAGCTGTGAATCGAAAACACCTTCCTCAGCAAGGCGAATTAGCCACTCGATTTCAACGTGCACACGAGCCCGATTGAGGCCAGCCTCTGAGAGGTGCTGACTGAGTTCCTCCACAGCTTCGTGATAGCGACCGTCAAGCGGGCTAAGAGGTTGTGGTGAAAGCGCCATACTTCTATTCTCCCCAATTTCTCCACATTGGGCGGGACATCACAGCATTTCCCCAGTGTCAACTCACTGCACACAGCGGTGGTCCCGATGCGCCACGATGGCACCGTGATGCACTTCGGCACTAGCTCCTTCACGCACGAACTTCACGGGGTTGCTCTCGGTTTGGAAGCCCTGAGCGGCCGGACGGATTGGTGGGGTACTGCGCGAATCGCGTTCGATGCAGTTGTCGATGGCTACCGTGCGCGGGTTGAAGCACTGCTCGTTGACGCAACAATCGGCGACTTGTGACGCCTGTATCCAACAGAGGGATCGGCTATGCGGCGTGTGCGCTGTTTGACCGAGCAGAGGTATTGGAGATGCTCTCCGCTGAACTCACGCGCTTAGCATTCCGCGCTGCCGTGCAGGCTTTGGCAAAGCCGCTTGCGCCAGTGTTCGCGGAACGGGCGAGGGATCTTGCTGTCGACATGTCGAAGTCCGCAGCCGCCCTCCGCCGTGCGGGTGAAACGCTTGCGCCGGAGGAGGCGCTGAGGGCCAGGGTCGCGAGGGACGGCGCTCTTGTGCCAGTAGTGGCGGCGTTGGGAGGTGGAGCCTGGTTATGGCGACAAATCGACACCGGTCGCGCGTGGATGGTGGTTCGCCCCCTGGCAACAGCGCTACTGTCGTCACGTCAACCAGCCGCTGCCGCGAACTACACCGTCTCCATCACCGCACGCCCGTCCGGCGCCGTCGTGGCACCCCAAACGCTCGAAGATCGAGTGAGGCGAATACCCGACGGCGATACTCATATCCGGATTGAGCGTTTCGGGGAACGCGTTGAACTGTATCTCTCTGGGACAAATTTCGTCGGCGGACCGACAGATCCGTGGAACGCGCTATCCAACGTCGATTTGGCCCGAACCGCATCTGCTGCGTCTCTGGTTGCCGTGCGCACTGCGCTCACCGAAGCAAGTGTCACCCCAACAACGCCGATCACAATGACGGGACACTCTCAGGGTGGGCTTATCGCCTTGGCGCTCGCGGAAAGCGGAAGCTACCGAGTCGAAGGGGTAATCACGGTTGGAACACCAGCCGGAATCATTGGCGACACTCCCGGCGTGCCTACAATTCACCTCATCCACCCGACCGACCCTGTTCCGCCACTCGGCGGGTTGGTCTCGCACACCTCAACAACCTGGGTAATCGAGCCAGACGGCGGCGGCGCACTGTTCGACGTCCATCACAACTCCGCCTACGTGTCATCAGCCCGACACCTCGACGAGCTGCGCGATTTCGAGGTCGAACGCCTCCTCGCTCGCGTCAACTCGTCTGGCCGAGGGCTGAGGAGCGACGTGAGAGCGGTTACAGAGGTGAACCCGTGATGAACGGGCGGAGCAGAATGCCCAATAGCCAGTTGCTCGCAGACATGACCACTGCGCCGAGAACACCCCACCAGAAATCTGCGATGACGAGACCAAAACCGAGCTGCTGGGTCACCGATGCGACGAGCATGAACAGCGCGCCATTCACGACGAGCGCGATGAGCCCGAAGGTAAGGAGGTAAATCGGGAATGCGACAATGCGAATGAAGTTTCCGATGACGGCGTTGATGATGCCGAAGATTGCAGCAACGGCGAGGTAAGACAACACCAGGTTGGCATCGCCGCCATCACCGAAGGGGATAAGGGAAATTCCGTCAACGAAGAAGTCAGCGAGCCACAGAGCAACACCGTTGATGAGGAGACCGAGAACTAAACGAACCATGTCCCCACTTTACGCCGAAGCGCCATCGTAGGCTTATAACTATGGGCCTCTATGAATCCGAACCCGTCGTACACCTGCGACCAGAGATTCTCAGCCTGCCTGCTTACAAACAAGGACGCCCTGCCTCCGCCGAGTCGTTCAAGCTTTCGTCCAACGAAAACCCCGCACCCACTCCCCGATGGGTTGATGATGCAATCAACGAAGCGACGGTGGGACGTTACCCGGAGTCGACGTCACTCAACGTTCGTTCACAGCTCGCCACCGTGTGGGGCTGTGACGTCGAGGAAATCATTGTGGGGGCAGGCTCAGTCTCCATCTTGTACCAACTGATTCAGGCAACATCAGGCCCGGGGGACAACATCGTTTTTGCGTGGCGAGCTTTCGAGGCCTACCCGTGGACAGCGGTCGTCGCCGGTGCGGAAGCCCGCAAAATCCCCAACCTGCCTGACCACAGCCACGACCTTGACGCGATGGCAGCGGCAATCGACGACCGAACCAGGGTTGTCATGCTGTGCACCCCGAACAATCCAACGGGGACCGCCATCACGACAGAGGATTTCGAGCGATTCATGACAAAAGTTCCCCCGACAGTCCTTGTGATACTCGATGAGGCCTATGCCGAGTTCTCGATGAACCCCGAAATCGTGCGAGGCGAGGAACAGAAGGGTCGATACCCCAACCTCGTCATTCTGCGCACATTCAGCAAAGCGTGGGGCCTTGCCGGCCTCCGAATTGGATTCGCCGTCGGTCACCGCTCGATACTCGGAGCCGCCAACTCGACGGCAATCCCAATGGTCGTCACCGAACAAGCGCAGCGCGCGGCGCTCGCCGTTCTCGACCACAGTGATGACGCCCTCGCGATCGTTCGCGACATTGTTGAACGCCGAAATGAACTCTGGAATTCCCTCCGCGAGCAAGGCTGGGAAATTCCGCACGCTCACGGAAACTTCGTGTGGCTGCCAACAGGATCGAACACGGACGCCGCAGCCGCAATCCTCGAAAGGGGTGGAATCGTTGCACGCGTGTTCTCCGGTGATGGAATTCGAGTGACCGTTGGTGAGCCAGAGTCGATTCCCGTGCTGCTCGCTGCAACGGCAAGGATTGTGGCGGCCAACCTGCACCACGGCGAACCAAACGGATAGTCTGGGTGCATGCCGTATACCGAGGCAACCCTCCAACTTCTGTCGACCGATGGCACTCTGCTCGAATCGGATCGCACAGCTGAATATCGTGCGCTCGTCGACGGCCTAGACGACGACACGCTGCGGTCGTTTTACCGCGAAATGGTGACGACCCGTCGACTCGACATTGAAGCGGGAAACCTGCAACGCCAAGGCCAGCTAGCCCTCTGGGTTCCTTCCCTCGGTCAGGAGGCGGCGCAAGTTGGGTCCGCGTTTGGAACCAGGGCTCATGACACCATTTTTCCCAGCTATCGAGAACACTCGATTGCCCGAATCCGCGGAGTCGACTTTCTCAGCATCATTGCGTTGCTTCGTGGTGTCACTAATGGCGGCTGGGATCCACGCGAATCGAAGTTCCGCTTGTACACGCTCGTTTTGGCCACGCAAACGCTGCACGCAGCCGGATACGCAATGGGAATTGGTTTAGACGGAAAGGTCGGCACAGGAAACGTCGACGCCGACGAAGCGTGTGTCGTCTATTTCGGTGACGGCGCCTCGAGCGAAGGCGATGCCAACGAAGCCCTTGTGTTTGCCCAGTCGTATCAAGCCCCGATCGTGTTCTTCTTGCAGAACAACCAGTACGCCATCTCTGTCCCAGTAGTTCGCCAGTCCCGCAGCCCCCTGTACTTGCGCGGCGAGGGATTCGGAATCGAGTCGTACCAGATTGACGGAAACGATGTCTTGATTTCGTACGCGGTCACGCGGAAAGCGACCGATGCTGCGCGCTCGGGACAGGGCCCACGCTTCATTGAGGCGCAAACCTACAGGCTTGGCGCCCACACTACGAGTGACGATCCGTCGAAGTACCGCGTGGCGGAAGAGGAAGAATTGTGGAAGGAGCGGGATCCGATTTCGCGATTCGAGAAGTTCCTTCGCTCCCGCGGCGAAGCCGACGCATTTTTTGATCAAATCCGCACGGAGGGCGACGACCTCGCCTCGGATCTTCGAACCCGCACTCTCGCAATGACTCCTCCGCCCGTGGACGCCATGTTCGACCACATTTACACGGACGAGCACCCCCTCATGACCGCGCAAAAGAAATGGCTCGCGGAGTATGAGGCGTCCTTCGGGGGTGAATCGTGACCGAAAACCTCTCGCTTGCCAAGGCAATCAACCTCGGACTCCAGAAGGCCATGCGCGACGACCCGCGCGTCATCCTCATGGGAGAAGACATCGGGACGCTCGGCGGTGTCTTTCGCGTAACCGAGGGCCTCAAGAACGAATTCGGCGAGAACCGCGTCCTCGACACCCCCCTCGCTGAGTCCGGAATTGTCGGTTCGGCAATCGGGCTAGCGATGCGCGGATACCGTCCGGTTTGTGAAATCCAGTTCGATGGGTTTGTCTACCCGGCGTTCGACCAGATTGTCTCGCAATTGGCGAAGCAAACGACTCGTCACCAGGGCACCCAGGCCTTCCCTGTCGTGATTCGAATCCCTTACGGCGGCCACATTGGGGCGATCGAGCACCACCAGGAAAGCCCCGAGGCTTACTTCGTCCACACCTCCGGATTGCGTGTGGTTTCGCCTGCGACGCCGAGTGACGGATTCCACATGATTCAGCAGGCGATTTCTTCGAACGACCCCGTTGTTTTCTTTGAGCCAAAAGCGCGATACTGGCCCAAGAGCGACGTCGATACTGGAGCGACGCCTGGGCCGATGCACCAATCACGCGTTGTTCGCACGGGGTCGGATGTCACGGTCGTCGGTCACGGTGCGATGGTTGCGATGCTGCTCGACGCTGCCGAGGTTGCCGCCGGCGAGGGAATCAGCCTTGAAGTCATCGACCTCCGGTCGCTGTCCCCCATCGATTACGACCCCATTCTTGCGAGTGTTCAGAAGACCGGCCGGCTCGTCGTCGCCCAGGAAGCGCCCGGGCAAGCGTCGGTTGGTTCGGAAGTTGCGGCAACCGTCGCGGAACGCGCCTTTTACTCGCTGGAGGCCCCCGTGATTCGCGTCAGCGCTTTTGACGTTCCCTTTCCGCCCGCGAACCTTGAAGGCTACTACTTGCCGAGCGTCGACAGAATCCTCGATGCCGTTGACCGATCGAGGGGATTCTGACGATGGCCGTAGTCGATTTTCCACTTCCCGACGTGGGTGAAGGCCTCACCGAAGCCGAAATTGTTCAGTGGCGCGTGAAGGTTGGCGACACCGTTGCCATCAACGACGTGCTCGTTGAGATTGAAACGGCAAAGTCACTCGTCGAACTGCCGAGCCCGTTCGCCGGTGTAATCGTGGCGCTGCTTGCTGCCGAGGGAGAAACCGTCCCCGTTGGTAAAGCCATCATTCAGGTCGACTCCGAGTCAGGTGTTCCCGCACCTCTTCACCCGGCGCCCGAGGCGAGCGCTGCTGCGCCGCCGGCCGCGAAAAGCAAGCCAGTGGCCGAACCCGTTCTCGTTGGATACGGCAGCAGCGGGGGAAGTGTGGCGTCTCGTCGCGGCAGTCGCAAACCTCCGGCGACAGCGGCGAAAGCTCCGATTGAGGCAGAACAGCCCGTGAGTCCGTCCGAGCCCGTGGTGTATCCGCCGGCCGGCTCCTCACCCGTGCTCGCGAAACCCCCGATCCGGAAACTCGCCAAGGAACTCGGCGTTGACCTCACGAAGGTTCCCGCTACGGGAGCGAACGGAGAAATCACACGCGAGGACGTGATCCGACAGTCCGAAGTGAAAACAGTTTTCCGCAACGTTGAGACGCCGGAATGGCCGTCGGAGCGCGAGGAGTATATTCCCGTCAAGGGTGTTCGCAAGGCGATCGCGAGCGCGATGGTGCGATCGAAGTTTGAAGCACCTCACGTTTCCGTGTTCGTCGACGTCGACGCGACCCGCACCATGGATTTCGTCAAGCGTCTGAAGGCCTCACCCGATTTTCAGGGAATCCGTGTCTCGCCGCTGCTCATCATGGCGCGCGCGGTGATTTGGGCCGTTCAGCGAAACCCAACCGTCAACTCCTCGTGGACAGACAAGGACATCATTGTTCACCACTACGTGAACCTGGGAATCGCCGCCGCGACCCCGCGCGGACTCATCGTGCCAAACGTTAAAGAAGCGCACACGCTCAACATGAAGCAGTTGGCGATTGGGCTCGAGGACCTGACAATTACCGCGCGTGACGGAAAGACAACACCCGAGGGAATGTCGAACGGCACCATCACCATTACAAACCTTGGTTCATTCGGCGTCGACACCGGCACCCCGATCATCAACCCGGGCGAAGTGAGCATCGTCGCGCTCGGAACCATCAAGCAGAAGCCATGGGTTGTCGACGGTCAGGTTGAGGTGCGTTACGTCACGACCATCGGCGCGTCTTTTGACCACCGCGTTGTTGACGGTGACGTGGCGAGCCGCTTCCTCGCGGACATCGCAAGCATCATCGAGGAGCCGGCGCTCCTGCTCGACTAGCTATTGCGAACCGTTCTCATCTGTGTTAGTTTTTGAGAATGATAATCAATTACCTTGCAGAGGCCGGACACGGCGAAGAAGAGATGTCCTTCTGGGACGAAGTCATCTCCATCACATTTGACCCAGCGCACATCATCGGTGAAGTGTTCTGGCAGGTCGTCTTCGACGTAGTCCTCGTCGCCTTCATTTACGGAATCGTCTTCAAGAAGTGGATTCTGCCCAAGCTGCGCCACCAGCTACACAAGGAAATCGATCAAGAACACGGCATCGAGCACCACGACGATCACATCCACATCAAGGGCGCCAAGGACCACGATTAGGCTCGTGTTGTGATTCGCACAACCAAGCAACGCACGGCCGTAGCCGCAGCACTGGCACTATCGCCAGAGTTCATCTCGGCCCAGGGTCTGCACGCGAACCTTGGAGACGACGCTCCTGCGCTCGCGACGGTGTACCGAACCCTTCAAGCACTGGTGGATTCGGGAATCGCTGACACCGTGACTCGCCGCGGCGAACAGCTGTATCGAGCGTGTTCGACGGGGCATCACCACCACCTGGTGTGCGTGTCGTGCGGTGCGACAACCGAGATCGCGGGGGACGAAGTCGAGCAGTGGGCTGAGCGCACCGCCGCCGCTAACGGTTACCGTGTGCTGACGCACACAGCCGACATCCACGGTGTCTGCGGTCCGTGTGACACCTGAGTTTGTGTCGCGGTCCTTAATCGCGTATTCTTGAGAGGTTGCGCCCTCGCGGGTGCACACCGTGGTCGGTTCACCGAACTGGTCGCAGACAAGTGATCTTGGGTGAGAGTTCGTCTCTCACGGTAACTACAAGGAGAAAACCATGGCAGCAGTGTGCCAGGTGACTGGAGCCATCCCCGGCTTCGGACACAGCATTTCGCACTCGCACCGTCGCAATAAGCGTCGGTTCGACCCCAACATCCAGAAGAAGTCGTACTTCGTCCCATCGCTCGGGCGCAAGGTGACCCTCACCCTGTCAGCAAAGGGAATCAAGGTCATTGACGCTCGCGGCATCGACGCGGTCGTCCGCGACATGATCAAGCGAGGTGTCAAGCTCTAATGGCAAAGAAGTCGCAGGACGTCCGTCCAATCATCAAACTCCGTTCGACGGCAGGAACCGGGTACACCTACGTGACCCGCAAGAACCGTCGCAACGACCCCGACCGTCTCGTTCTCAAGAAGTACGACCCGGTAGTCCGCAAGCACGTCGAATTCCGTGAGGAGCGCTAACCATGGCGAAGAAAAGCAAGATCGCGCGCAATGAGCAGCGCAAAGTAATTGTCGCCCGTTACGCGTCACAGCGTGCCGAGCTCAAGAAGACACTCGTCGACCCGAAGGCTTCGGCCGAGGATCGCGAAGCAGCCCGCCTCGGACTCCAGAAGCTTCCTCGTAACGCTTCGCCTGTTCGAGTTCGTGGACGTGACGCAATTGATGGCCGTCCCCGAGGTTTCCTCTCGAAATTCGGCATTTCGCGTGTCCGTTTTCGCGAAATGGCACACCGGGGCGAATTGCCGGGAGTTAAGAAGTCTTCTTGGTAGTGTGAAGTGCGGTTGACGTAGGAAACTACTGAAGCCACACCCCCAATCACTACAGGAGGACTCGCATGAACCGATCCGAGCTTGTGGCAGCAATCGCTGCTCACACCGGTCAGACCCAGACAGGCGTCAACGCTGTTCTGGACGCCCTTTTTACCGTCGTCTCTGGCGAAGTTGCCAAGGGTAACAAGGTTTCCATCCCCGGCTGGGTCGCTTTCGACCGCACCAGCCGTGCCGCTCGTCAGGGACGTAACCCCCAGACCGGTGCAACTATCCAGATCGCTGCGTCGAAGGGCGTCAAGATCTCGGCTGGTTCGAAGCTCAAGGCTGCTGTCAAGTAGTTTCAGCTTTTTGGGAAGGGGCGGAGGAAACTCCGCCCCTTTTCTGTTGCCCGTCGAGGGTCGGTAGGCTCGTGCTGTGATGAGCCCTCGAATTCTGACGATTGGCGGGGTGTCGATCGCAGGGCTGGTAGGGCTTGTTGTGTCACTGGTGATTGGTGGCGCAGCGACCGAATCTCTTCTTGCAGACCCCGGCGTTCTTGTGCGTTTCGGAACCCCCGCCAGCAAACTCGCGGTCAGCGCGTCCATGGCGCTCCTGCTCGGGGGACTCGCTGTCAAGCTGTTCGCACTTCCGCCAGGGAAAGCCGCTGATCGAGTTCACTCCCTCGCACTCGGGTCGTCAATCACCCTTTCATTCGCGATGGTGGCCTATTCCTCGCTGACTTTTCTCACGGTGTTCGCCGCGCCCGTCACGCTCGACCCCGGATTCGAGGCAAGCCTTCGATACTTCATTGTTGACACTGATCTCGGCCGATTGCTCGTCATCGTGACCGGATTGTCACTTGTCGTCACGGTGATTCTTGCTCTGGCTCATTCTTTCTGGTGGTCGGCGACTGCCTTTGCACTGTCCGTCGCCATGGTTTGGCCGTTTGGCGAAATGAGTCACTCCGGCGGCACCGACAATCACGGAATCGCGGTCAGCGCTCTCGTGCTGCACATCATCTTTGTTTCGCTGTGGTCTGGCGGATTACTGGCAACGGTGGTCTCGATGGCGAGCGGTGCTGACCGCGAAGCCACAATGCGTCGCTATTCGTCCATCGCACTGTTGTCCATTTCGATTGTTGCCATTACGGGAATCGCGAGCAGCGTTGTGAGAATCGGAAGCTGGGAGAACATCGACTCAGGGTACGGAATCATCGTCGCGCTCAAGGCAGCAATCACGGTTATTGCCGGGTTACTGGGAGCGAGGTGGCGAAAATCCATCATCCCGACGATTTCACAGCGCCGTGGCGTTGCAGCATTCGCCATCGTTGAAACGGCACTGCTCGCCGTTGCGCTAGGGCTGGCAACAGGACTTGGCCGCACGGCGACGCCAGCCGACGACACGTTCCCAGCAGATCCGACACCTGCAGAGATACTCTTGGGCCGCCCGCTCCCGGCACCGTGGAGCTGGGAAACGGCGTTCACGGAGTGGCGGATTGACCTCATTTGGCTCCTCTTCGCGGTTTTCAGCACAGTGTTTTACCTCTGGGGAGTTGCTCGACTCACTCGGCGCGGAGACACCTGGCCAATCCACCGTTCGGTGTCGTGGATCATCGGAATGGCCGTGTTGGTTTACGCAACGAGCGGCGGGGTTGCCGTCTACGGCGAATTCCTTTTTAGCGCGCACATGATCGCACACATGGTCTTGACGATGCTCATCCCCGTCACCATCGTGATGGCGGCACCGGTCACGCTCGTTGCACGCGCTGTTGAATCTCGGCCCGACGGTTCGAGGGGAATGCGTGAATGGATCCTCGGAATCGTCCAGTCCAGGTGGGTTGGATTTGTCGGTCACCCCCTCATTTCCACCGTCGTTTTTGCCATGTCCCTCATCGTGTTCTATTACTCACCGCTGTTGGGGTGGGCAACGACAACACACCTCGGTCATCAGTGGATGGTGGTGCACTTTCTGCTCACGGGTTACTTGTTCGTGCAAGCGCTCATCAGTGTTGACCCGAGTCCACATCGAACCCCGTATCCCATGCGACTCCTTCTGCTCATGGGCACGATGGGTTTCCACGCCTTTTTCGGGCTGTCGCTCATGACAGGAACCGGCCTTCTGCTCCCTGAATGGTTTGGGGCCATGGGGCGCGAGTGGGGCGACACCCCGATCGTTGACCAGCAAATCGGAGGGGCAATCGCATGGGGAATCGGTGAACTGCCAACGCTCGTGCTTTCCGGACTCGTGATCCTGTCATGGATTAGGTCAGATGAACGCGAAGCAAGACGACGCGACCGACAAGCGAACAGGGACGGCGACGCCGAACTCAACGCCTACAACGCGATGCTCGACAGAGTCTCCAGCCGAGACGAGAACTAGTCCAACTGGGTGTTTGTGAAGCGCAGCGTCGGCTTGGCCGTACCCAAACCTTCAATTGTCGCCTTCACGGTGAAGGGGACTTGTTCGTCGTAGTCAACCGTTGCTTCCGTCGCGTAGTCGATGAGTGACACCGTAAGACGCGCCGTGCCTTCGCCCGACACAAGCCAGTTGCGTCCGTCCGCGGAGATTGACAGCTCTGGGTAGGCGGCAATCTCCCACGCAGGACCAGCCGCAACACGGTCGTATGTCAACGCGGCAAAAGGGCACTCGGGGGGCGCGAGGGTTGTCGCCAGAGCGCACTTGTCAAGAAAATCGCGAACGACCGAGACCATTTCAGTTTTCAACAGTTCGGTTGGCGTGAACTCAGCTGGGACGACGAATTCGACGCCGCGAATGGTGACGGGGACGGGAACAGCGTCAACGGCGAACCACGGCGAAGCGGATTCGACAACCACGACACTGGGCATCAGCACGCGCCGGGAATCAGACTGCGGTGTGCCGTTGAGCGAACCTTCACCCGCTGGCGATGCTTCGACGGTCACCACTGCGGTCGGTGCAGCCGCAAACTCCCACGAATTGAGAGGTGACCACGACTGACCACGCCGTAACAGGAACTCAACCGAAACTGTGTCGCCGAGGATGAGGACATCCGCGGTGACGGTGGTGATTCCATCGACCGTTTCCGTGTGAGTAACGCCTGCCAGCGTGGGCCTGAGGGCCGAATCGCTCGACAGCGAGACCAGGTCACCCTCGTTTCCGGCTGGCCACACGAGCTCAACCGCATCTGCTGTTCGGCCGTCGTGTAGAGCGTCCAGATAACGCTCAACAGTCGCCTGAGGGGAGAACACCGTGACATTGAGCACGATCACAAGACCGTAGAAGACGGCAAGAAGTGCAACGCCGAGAAGGCGCAGGTCACGAAACTCCCGCCACATACCCCCAGCCTACGGTTGCCGTTCGCGCAGAGAGGTACTCTGGAAAACCCGACCCGAAAGTAGTTGCATGTCCATCACGCTCACATCCGAACAGGGTCGCGTGATGGACATCATTGACAGCACTCGCGAGCACGTTTTCGTCACAGGGCGGGCTGGCACGGGCAAGTCGACGCTTCTGCAGGAGTTCGTCAAGGGCACGCGCAAGTCACTTGTCATCGCGGCCCCCACCGGGGTTGCGGCGCTCGCGGTTGGTGGCCAAACCATCCATTCACTCTTCCGAATCCCCGTCGGGCTCGTGACACCTCAAACCAAGATGTACCCCCTCACGGACGACGCTCGCACGCTCATGCGAAAGATCGACACACTCGTCATCGATGAGGTGTCGATGGTTCGATGCGATCTACTCGATGCGATCGATCGCCGTCTCCGTGCTGTTCGGGGGCGTCGAACGGACCCGTTCGGGGGCGTGCAAGTAGTCATGTTCGGTGACCCGTATCAACTCCCTCCTGTTCTCAAAGAGGGAGTGGAAAAACAGTGGCTCGTTGACAACTATCCGTCTCCGTGGTTTTTCGACTCGAAGGTGTGGGCTGAGGCTGGCCCCCGCGTGGTTGAGCTCACGGATGTGAAGCGCCAAGACGAAGCGGTTTTCCGTGACGTGCTCGATCGCATGCGGGGAGGGAACATGACGTCAGAGGATGGCGCTCTCCTCAACGAAATTGGTGCAAGAAGGCCACTTCCTGAAGAAATCATCACCCTGTCAGCCACCAACCAGACCGCCAACGAAATCAACGCCAGAGCTCTCGCAGCGCTCCCCGGCAAGGCAAAGATTGCGAAAGCCAACATCGACGGTGATTTCGGAATGCAAATGCCAGCTGAGGAACAACTTGAGCTGAAGCCTGGTGCTCGGGTCATGTTTTTGCGGAACGACTCGGGGATGGACGGAAGCCGTTGGGTGAACGGCTCAATGGGAACAGTGGTCAAAGTTGACGGGATGGTTCACGTCGATCTGGACGATGTACCCGGCGGTGACCCGGTTGAGGTCAAGCCGGTGGTCTGGGAGAAGATTCAGTACACCTACGACCCCGACAAGAATGTCGTCGACGCCGACGTTCAAGCGACTTTCGAACAGTTTCCTCTTCGACTTGCGTGGGCTGTCACCATCCACAAGTCTCAGGGCCAAACTCTGGATCGGGCAGTTCTAGACTTCGGCCGTGGTGCGTTCGCCGACGGACAGGCGTATGTTGCGTTTTCCCGAATTCGAACGCTCGATGGCCTGTACCTCTCGCGAACGCTTCGCCCAACCGACATTCGTGTCGATCAGCGAGTGGTGTCCTTCATGCGAACCGCGAAGGACAACGACTTCCTGATCGAGTAGCCCCACCGCGCTCTGAAGCGTCGACTCAAAAGGGAGGATTAGGTCCGAGCTTTCGGTCCTCCCACGCGAGGAAAAGGTTCTCGTTCTCGATGGAGCCCACGGCGGAGCTGAGCAGCCCGATTTTTGCGTAAGCGGGCATCCCGTCGCTGTTTGCGATAGTGAAGCCGAGGGGTGCGCCGGCGATGGCACCCTCGGCTGTTGCTGCGACAAGGACCCATCCCGTCACGATGACGGACTCACCCTGTGTGCGTTTGATGAAATCGGTTATTGACTGGTCCAAACAACCTCTTTTCTGTTCTGGTTGACGAAGGGTCGCTTATTTTATGCCCGACCACCGACATAAAACTCGACCATCAATGTCCCAGTGAGAAACAAATCGCCCGCGATAGGCTAATTTCATGCTTCTCAGCGATCGCGATATCCGCGCCGAACTCGAATCGGGCCGTGTGCAGCTTGACCCGCTCGACCTCGGGATGATTCAGCCCTCCAGCATCGATGTGCGCCTCGACAAGTTCTTTCGCTTGTTCGATAACCACAAGTACCCCTTCATCGACCCTGCTGAGGAGCAGCCCGACCTAACGCGCGGTCTCGAAGTCGCCGAAGGCGAGCCGTTTATCTTGCACCCCGGTGAGTTTGTTCTCGGAAGCACATTTGAGCAAGTCACCCTCCCGGACGACATCGCCGCTCGCCTCGAGGGCAAGTCATCGCTCGGTCGACTCGGTCTCTTGACGCACTCAACGGCAGGTTTCGTCGACCCAGGGTTCTCCGGTCACGTGACGCTCGAACTCTCCAACGTCGCGACACTGCCCATCCAACTGTGGCCGGGCATGAAGCTCGGCCAGTTGTGCTTCTTCCGCTTGTCCTCGTCAAGCGAGAACCCCTACGGCAGCGAAAAGTATGGAAGCCGTTACCAGGGCCAGCGAGGACCGACAGCGTCGCGTTCGTGGAAGAACTTCCACAAAACGGCTCTCTAGCCTCTACGCGTT
>CAEZUE010000005.1_pt1 | contig 15420 bp, 15 predicted proteins | sample 7264421 | NCBI WGS metagenome assembly CAEZUE01 (sample SAMEA6813822, study PRJEB35770) | uncultured Microbacteriaceae bacterium | biome: Freshwater; feature: Freshwater reservoir; material: water | place: Czech Republic | collected 2016-04-20 | depth 0.5m m | reverse complement strand
TGATGACCGTGTGGCGGTCGGATCCTTCGCCCTCTGAGTTCGATACGAACCCACGGTCGCTCACGAAATCGTGAACGAGCTTCCGTTCGTACGAGGACATCGGTGGGAGGGCTGCCGAGGCGGCTCCGCCTTCGATTCGCTCAACGGCGCGATCCACGAGTCGCTCGAGTTCCTTCGAACGAGCGTCTCGTGAGCCCGCGACATCCAAAATCAAACGCGAGAACTCACCGGTCTTCGAATGAACAGCAATTCGCGTGAGCTCCTGGAGTGCGGCTACGGCGTCGGCTTTTGACAGTGAGCTGAGGTCGTCGCCTTCCCCCGAAACAACAGAAACGTAATCGCGGCCGTTCGAGTGGGCGATTTCAAGGTCGCCGTCGAGATCGGCAATATCGAGAAAGCCTTCGATGTAGTCAGCGGCGATGTCTGCCGCGTCAGGAGTGACGTCATTCATTATTTCTTTCCTTTTCCGCGCTTCGCGCGATTCTTACCGCGTGGCTGTTCGCGCTGTGGCTTCTTGGGTGCTTCATCTGCTTCCATCACTTCAGGAGCAACGATTCCCTTGCGCGCGTTGCGGGCAGCTTGGCGTGCCTCCCACTCGGCGAAGGCCGGCGACCCTGGGGTTGGCATGTTTCTAATGACAACGAACTGCTGGCCCATCGTCCAGAAGTTCGAAACGAGCCAGTACAGAGTTACGCCGAGCGGGAACGCAAAGCCAGAGAAGAGGAACACGAGGGGGAGGACGTACAACAGGATTTGCTGCTGGCGGTAGGTTGGGCTTTCCTTTACAGCCTGCGAAATGTTCTTCGACATGATTTGTTTCTGCAGGAAGAACTGTGTCACGGTCATTGTGACCACCATGATTCCCGCAATCCAGATGACGAGCCAGTTTCCGTTAGCTGTCGACATTGATGAGTGGAGGGGTGCAGATCCAAAAATGACAGCCTGGCCGAAGCTCTCGGAGAGAGCCTTGTCCATGAGCCCGATTCCGGGAATCTCTTTAGCGGCATTGCTGAGCGTTGTGAACAGACCGAAGAAGACCGGCATCTGGAACAGGAGCGGCAGGCATGATGAGAACGGCGATGTTCCGTGCTTTCCATAGAGGGCCATCGTCTCCCGAGTCATTGCCTCACGAGAGAACTGGTCGCGCTTCCCTTTGTACTTGGCTTGAATCTTTTGAAGGTCAGGAGCTACCTCGAGCATTTTTCGCTGTGACTTGATTTGCTTGACGAAGAGCGGAATCAGTGCGGCGCGGACGACCAGCACGAGACCCACGATAGAGAGAACCCACGTCCAGCCGTCGTTGGTGTCGAGACCGAACGCAGTGAAGACCCAGTGGAAAGAGACAAGAATCGCCTCGATGATCCACCGGAACGGCCACAGGATTGTTCCAAGAATGTCCACGTCAAACTTCTTTCTTTTGGGGGATTACAAAACCGAGCGGTGTCAGCGCGAAGTGTTGTCCTATTCTCTCAGGAACATTGTCAATTCCTCCCCGCGACCACGGATTGCACCTGAGGATCCTCCAGAGCGTCAGCACTCCGCCTCTGACAACTCCAAACTGTTGAACCGCTCCAAGCCCGTAAGCGGAGCAGCTCGGATAGTAACGGCAGACCTGCCCGTAGAGCGGCGAGATAACCCGACGCCATCCGATGATGAATGCGATCAGAGCGTTGCGCGGGGCAAGCCACGCGGTTGCGACAAATCGACGAACCGCTTCCGCATTCATGTGCGGTTCCACTCGGCGGCACATCGCTGAACATCGTTCTGAATCTCAGAGAACGACGGAACGGACTTTGTGTCGCGGAATCGGAACACGACGTCGCCCGTAAGCCCGCCGTGAAGAATCAGAGCGCGCGCGATGGCCCTCGTCTTTCGTCGCAGTGAGTTGCGCACAACGGCATTTCCGGTTTTCGCGGTGACGACAATCCCGACGCGGCAACCGTCCGCGGCAATGCGGTAGCCGATCATTGAGTCGGCAACAATTTTCTGACCACGCCGAACGACCGCGCGAAAATCGTCGGCTTCAACGATTCGATTTCGCCGTGCGAGCACGAGCGGGAACTAGACCGAAAGTTCGGTGCGTCCCTTGCGACGACGAGCTGCCAAGATGGCGCGTCCCGCGCGGGTGCGCATACGCAAACGGAAGCCGTGAACCTTCGCACGGCGGCGGTTGTTGGGCTGGTAAGTGCGCTTCGACATGTGATCTCCTCGGCGTTGAGCCGGATGCGTGAAATGTGCTGCGCCACAAGCGCAACTTCACAAGAGTACGTGAAAATTCTCTTCTCGTCAAACCGCACCCGAATCACCGTCGTGTAGTTCTCCACAAGAAACATTGTGGTTCTTGTGGATTATTCAAACTGGCTAATATGGTGACTTATCCACAAGCAGAAAATGGATGACTCAATGTCCGCACCACTCGAAAAACTCTGGCTCAAGGTAGTCGATGAGGTGTCGCGCGACTCGCAACTCATTACGCCGCGACTCATTGCTGTGATCGAGATGGCGGTTCCCCAGGGTGTTATGCAAGAAACCCTCTACGTCGAAGTAGAGTCCGATTTCGCTCGCGACATGATTGAGGGCCGGGCGCGCGAAAGCATCGTTGCGGCGCTCCGTGAACTTTCCGAAGAACCAATCACGAACTTCTCAATCGTCGTCAACCCCAACCTTCGCGACTCAGATGAGATCGACAACATCACGTCAGCACTTCCACTGGTCGCAGTGGAACCCGGCTCGTTGAAGACAAACACCGGAGAAGCGCGACTCAACCCCAAGTACACTTTCGACAATTTTGTCATCGGCCCGTCGAACCGGTTTGCCCACGCCGCTGCGCTTGCGGTCGGTGAATCCCCCGCCAAGGCATACAACCCACTGTTCATTTACGGCGGATCTGGCTTGGGTAAGACGCACCTCCTCCACGCGATCGGTCACTACGCGCAGGGCCTGTTTCCCGGTGCCAAGGTTCGATACGTCTCGAGCGAGGAATTCACGAACGACTACATCAACTCACTGGCAACAAACCAGATCGTCTCGTTCAATCAGCGCTATCGCGAGGTTGATCTTCTCCTCATCGACGACATCCAATTCCTTGGCGGCAAGGACTCGACCCAGGACACGTTTTTCCATACGTTCAATACGTTGCACGAACACGGCAAGCAAGTTGTCATCACGAGTGACGTGCCGCCGAAGCAGCTCGTTGGTTTCGAGGAGCGAATGCGTAGCCGGTTCGGCTGGGGTCTCATCACCGACATCCAAGTCCCCGATCTTGAAACTCGAATTGCGATCCTGAGAAAAAAGGCGGCCGCTGAAAATTTGGGAATTGGTGACGACGTTCTTGAATACATCGCTTCAAAGGTGGCCTCGAACATCCGCGAGCTTGAGGGAACGTTGATTCGCGTCACCGCGTTTGCCAGCCTCAACCGGGTATCGGTCGACCTCCCCCTTGTCCAAACAATTCTCAAAGACATGATCACCCTCGAAGACGGGGAGATTGCTCCGTCCGACATCATTGAACACGTAGCGAGATACTTTGAAATCTCGCTAGAGGATCTTTATGGTTCATCCCGATCAGCGGCGATTGCAACAGCTCGACAAATTGCAATGTATCTCTGTCGAGAACTAACCTCGTTGTCGCTCCCGAAGATCGGCCAGTTGCTTGACCGGGACCACACAACGGTGATGTATGCCAACAAAAAAATCACTGACCTTATGAAAGAACGCCGCTCAATTTACAACCAGGTCACGGACCTAACCCACATCATCAAAAAGGGTTCTCAGTAATTCTCCACAGGCGGGCTTGTTAATATGTGCACAACAGGTGAAAACACCTAAAACCCTGTGGAAAACTTCGTCGGCGGCCGTATGAGCGCAGAGTTATTGGGAAAGCGTACACACGACACTCACAACTTTCACGGTTGTAGTTCCAAGTTTTCTGGCTCGTAATTCACAGTTATCCACATTTCCACCGAGGTTAATACGACTAAATATTTCTTTATCTCGTTGCCTCCCTCGTTAACGAAACTGTGGACGAGTTCGGCCGGGACAGCGCTACACCCGTATACAGACGCCCCGGTTTTATGTCACAATAAGAGACCGCACGATGTGGAAGGTTACGAGTGAAATTTCAAGCAAATAAGGATGTCCTGTCTCAAGCAGTGATCTTCGTCACCAAACTTCTTGCTCCCAAACCGGCAACAGCTGCACTCTCGGGTGTGCGCATCGATGTCAGCTCGTCGGGCGAGGTCACCTTCGCTTCCTATGATCACGACGTTTCAACCAGAACGACCATCTCGGTCGACGCATCCGAGGAGGGTGCCGTCCTTGTATCCGGAAGAATGCTCGCAGAGATCGTCACTCGTCTACCGGGTGACACCGTCACGTTAGCTGTGGTTGACGCGAAGCTCGTGGTCACATCAGGGTCGTCGAAGTTTTCCATGAGTCTCATGGCTCTCAACGAATATCCAAACCTCCCCGAAATTCCAGAGGCCATCGGCACCTTCGATGGCGAGACGTTCTCGGAGGCAATCGCTCAGGTGGGAGTCGCTGCGCTCCGAGATGACGGACTTCCGGCCATGATGAATATTTCCGTAGAGATCACGTCAGCCGCCGTTTCTCTGACGGCAACCGACCGATACCGCATCGCATCTCGTGACATTCCGTGGACTTCTAGTTCGAAAGAGGAAGGACAGCAGGTGCTTGTGCCGGCCCGCGTCCTCATGGAGGCCGGCAAGATGTTTAACACGTCGGACAAGGTGACGCTCTCGCTCCTCTCCGGCGGCGAGCGCGAAATCATTGCCCTTTCCGTTGATTCCAAGATCGTGACGTCCTCTCTTGCTAAAGGCCAATTCCCTCGCGTACGAGCTCTCCTCGACGAAAAGGGCCCAGGCGAAGGTTTCGCGATTGTCCTTGCGTCCGATCTCATTGACGCGACAAAACGAGTCTCTTTGGTTGTCGAGCGCGACGCCGTTCTGAAATACACATTCACATCAGAGGGCGCCCTCTTGGAAACGCAGACCGGGGAAGCGGCTACAGCGTCAGAGCTAGTCGACGCGCACGTTGTCGGGGATGACGTCACGGTGTGGCTCAAACCTCGTCTGGTGATTGACGGACTGACCGGCGCCCACAGTCAGTTTGTTCGACTTGGTTTCACGTCGTCAAACGAGGTCGGAAAAGCAGGGCCGGTCTTGTTCACCGCACACTCGTCTCGAGACTCCGCCGAAGTGCTCAAGGATTACCGCTATCTCATGCAACCCAACTTTCTTGCCCGCTAGCCGGCAATGAAGGTCACGGCGATTGAGCTGACGGGTTGGCGAAACTACCAGTCACAGAGCGTCGTCATGACTACGTCCCCCACGCTTTTCGTCGGTCAGAACGGTCAAGGAAAAACCAATCTCGTTGAGGCGATGGTGTACGCGGCGCTCGGGCGCTCACACCGCACTCACCTGGACGCGACGCTCGTCGCGGCAGGCCAGGATCGTGCCGTGGTCCGGATGCGGGTTGAGAACAAGGATCGAAAAATTGATATCGATCTGGCGGTCACCTCGAGCGGAAACAACACGCTCCGCATTAATGGAAACCCGGCCAAGAAGCGTGAAGTCGCACGGATGTTTCCCCTCGTGATTTTTGCACCAGAAGACCTAGACCTTGTTCGCGGTGAACCGGCGAGCCGACGACAGTTCCTTGACGATGTGGTCCACGAGATTTCCCTTGAGGAGGCGGCTGATCTCTCCGAGTTTGACAGGGTTCTTCGACAGCGCAATTCGCTGCTCAAATCACTCCGGAATTCTCAAAGCCAAACGGAACGGGGGACGCTTGACACGTGGACGGAGGCACTCGTTGACGCCGGTGCTCGTGTCATGACGGCGAGGAGGCGAATCGTCGCTCAGTTGCGCCCCGCGGTCGCCACTCACTATGCAGCCATCGCCGGGAGTAACGACGCCGCTGAAATCTCACTAAGCGAGTCAATCGGCAACGAGACGCCCGATTCAGAAATCTCGAACGCCCTGCGGCAAATGTTTCACGTGAAACGCAACGACGAAATCGAGCGCGGGTCTACTCTGATCGGGCCACAGCGTGATGATTTAAACTTGACCTTGAACGGGTTGCCCGCACGCACACACTCCAGCCAAGGCGAAGCGTGGTCCTTGGCGCTCGCGCTCCGCCTTGCCATGAAGGACGTTGTCACACAGCACTCCCTCGCCGGGGATCCAGTCGTCATTCTCGATGATGTGTTCGCAGAGCTCGACGAGGGCAGGCGAACCAGGCTCGGCGAACACCTTGTTGGCATTGAACACCTCATTGTCACGGCCGCCGACGACGCAACTATCCCGCCCAGCATCGCAGGCGAGCGGTTCAGAGTTGAGGGGGGCACGATTAATGCCGAGTAACCCCGAGGCCGTGCGCTTCTTCGACCATCTCGTCACCGTGTTCTCCGGAACAAAGCGCAGACGCGGTGTCGTGAAAGCCGACCCGGAATCATCACAACCGTTTCAAGCCGGGAGAGACCCGCGGCTACTCGGGGCGGTGCTGACGAAGAACTTCGACGATCGTGGCTGGACGCCCTTCGTTGCTCGAGCGGCAGTGCTCGCGAACTGGGCGGATATCGTCGGCGATGATGTTGCCGGACACACGACCCCCGAGCTTGTCGACGACGTGGTGGTTGTGTCGTGCGACTCGTCGGCCTGGGCGACGCAGCTTCGAATACTGCGCCACCAGATTGAACACGAGATCATCGAACGGTTCCCGGACTGCGGTATCGAGCGAGTGGACGTCGTAGGGCCGGGTGCCCCTAACCAAATTCGCGGTCCTCGTAGCGTGAAATGGCGCGGTCCCCGCGATACTTACGGATAATCGGACTGTTTTGCTGTTTGTCCACATTTAAGGCGCGCAGAAGCGAAAATCACCGATTTCTGAGGGCTACTCCGCGGTAGAATAAAGAGGTATTTAGATAGGCCTTCGGCGCACGACAGGAGCTCACATGACGGAAGCGAAACCGAAGGATTCCCCCGAAGAATACGGGGCGGAAAACATCCAAGTCCTCGAGGGTCTCGAGGCGGTTCGCAAGCGTCCTGGTATGTACATCGGATCGACCGGAGAGCGCGGTCTCCACCACCTGGTTTATGAAATTGTTGATAACGCGGTAGACGAACACCTAGCCGGGCACTGCTCGAAAATCGTCGTGACCATCATGAAGGACGGCGCTGTTCGCTGCCACGACAATGGTCGAGGAATTCCGGTCGACATGCACCCGACGGAAAAGAAGTCAACGGTCGAGGTCGTTTTGACGATCCTCCACGCAGGAGGAAAATTCGGCGGCGGCGGTTACGCGGTTTCCGGTGGCCTCCACGGCGTTGGCTCATCCGTTGTCAACGCGCTCTCCACTCGGCTTGATGTCGAAGTTAAGCGCCAGGGCAACGCGTACTCGATGTCGTTCAACAACGGTGTTCCCGTTAAGCCACTCGCAAAGGGTGCCGCGACTGACGAAACCGGGACCCTCATTACCTTCTGGCCCAACGCAGAGATTTTCGAAACGACCGATTTCGACTACGAAACCCTGCGCCTACGGTTTCAGCAAATGGCGTTCCTCAACAAGGGGCTCGAAATTGCCTTCAGCGACGAGCGCAAGGACGGCCGCACCGACACATTTATGTACGAGCGCGGCCTCGAGGATTACGTTGAGTACCTCAACTCGGCGAAAAAGATCGAGGTCATTCACCCCGACATCATCTCGCTCGAATCAGAGGACAAGAATCGAACGATTTCCCTCGAGCTGGCGATGCAGTGGACAAACGCTTACTCCGAGAGCATCCACACCTACGCCAACACGATCAATACTCATGAGGGCGGAACGCACGAAGAAGGTTTCCGCGCGGCACTCACGTCATTGATCAACCGTTACGCACGTGACAAGGGACTTCTCAAAGAGAAAGACGAGAACCTTTCAGGCGACGACGTCCGCGAAGGGCTAACCGCCGTTATCTCCGTCAAACTTGCTGAACCGCAGTTCGAAGGACAGACGAAAACCAAGCTCGGCAACACGGAAGCAAAATCATTCGTGCAAAAAGCTGTGGGCGACAAGCTCGGGGACTGGTTCGACAGCCACCCCAGCGAAGCGAAAGACATCATCCGCAAGGCGATTCAGGCTTCCGCTGCTCGAATTGCTGCGCGTAAGGCACGCGAAAGCACTCGCCGCAAGGGCCTTCTCGAATCCAACAGCATGCCAGGCAAGCTCAAGGATTGTCAGTCGAAGGACCCGAGCATTTCCGAAGTCTTCCTCGTTGAGGGCGACTCGGCCGGCGGCTCGGCAGTTCAGGGCCGAAACCCTGAAACTCAAGCGATCCTTCCGTTGCGGGGCAAAATTCTCAACGTCGAAAAAACACGACTTGACCGCGCTCTCCAAAACACCGAAATTCAAGGCATGATCACCGCTTTCGGATGTGGAATCGCTGACGAATTCACCATCGAAAAAGCGCGGTATCACAAAATCGTCCTCATGGCCGATGCCGACGTCGACGGCCAACACATCACGACACTTCTCCTCACGCTGTTGTTCCGATACATGCGACCGCTCATCGACGCAGGCTTTGTGTATCTCGCACAGCCCCCGCTCTATCGCCTCAAGTGGAACAACTCGGAACACCAGTACGTGTATTCCGATCGTGAACGTGACGCCATGGTGGAATCCGGCACAAAGGAAGGAAAGAAGCTTCCTAAGGACAACGGAATTCAGCGCTACAAGGGACTCGGTGAGATGAACCACCAGGAACTGTGGGACACGACGATGAACCCCGACACCCGCACGCTGTTGCAGGTGACACTGGCTGACGCCGCGATCGCCGACGGGGTCTTCTCGACCCTGATGGGCGAAGACGTGAGCGCACGCCGAACCTTTATCCAGCAGAACGCAAAGGATGTGCGCTTCCTCGACATCTAGTCGACGAGCGGAATGACACTATGAGCGAGCAGACAGACCGAATTCAACCCGTTGATCTCCAAATGGAGATGCAGCGGTCATACCTCGACTACGCGATGAGCGTCATCGTCGGGCGCGCGCTGCCCGACGTTCGCGACGGGCTCAAGCCGGTCCACCGCCGCGTGATCTACGCGATGTTTGACGGAGGTTACCGCCCAGACAAGGCCTTCTCAAAGTGCTCGCGTGTTGTCGGCGACGTGATGGGACAGTTCCACCCACACGGCGACTCGGCGATTTATGACGCGCTCGTTCGCCTCGTCCAGCCGTGGAGCCTTCGCTACCCTCTTGCGTCTGGCCAAGGAAACTTTGGTTCCCCCGGAAATGACGGAGCGGCAGCACCTCGATACACCGAGACCCGCATGGCTCAGCTGGCCATGGAAATGGTCCGCGACATCGACGAAGACACCGTTAATTTCCAAGACAACTATGACGGCCGCACGCAGGAACCATCGATTCTGCCGGCCCGCTTCCCCAACCTGCTCGTCAATGGTTCTGTCGGTATCGCGGTCGGTATGGCGACAAACATTCCGCCACACAACCTCCGCGAGGTTTCCGAGGCTGCACTATGGCACCTCGCCAACCCAGGTGTTGTCGGTGAGGAACTCCTCAACGCCATCCTTGAACGCGTCAAAGGCCCGGACTTCCCGACCGGCGCCCAAATTCTCGGATCTCGCGGAATTCAGGACGCTTACCGAACCGGCCACGGCAGCATCACCATGCGCGCTGTTGTCGAGACGGAAGAAATCCACGGGCGAACCTGTCTTGTTGTTAGTGAACTCCCGTATCAAGTCAACCCAGACAACCTTGCCATTCGAATCGCCGACCTCGTTAAGGAAGGAAAGATTCAAGGAATTGCCGACATCCGTGACGAATCGTCTGGTCGAACAGGTCAACGACTCGTCGTGGTTCTCAAACGAGACGCCGTCGCGAAAGTCGTCCTCAATAACCTGTATCGCCAAACCCAGCTTCAGGAAAACTTCGGCGCCAACATGCTCGCCATTGTTGATGGTGTTCCGCGCAACCTCACGATCGACCAGTTCATCACGCTGTGGGTTGCGCACCAGGTCGAAGTTATTGTTCGCCGCACCCAGTTCCGCCTCAACAAGGCCGAAGCGGATGCCCACATCCTGCGGGGATACCTCAAAGCGCTCGACGCGCTCGACGCCGTGATCGCGTTGATTCGTAAGTCGCCGACGGTCGACGAAGCGCGCGAGGGTCTCATGAAGTTGCTTTCCGTCGACGACGTTCAGGCAACGGCAATCCTCAACCTGCAACTCCGCCGACTCGCAGCACTCGAGCGCCAAAAAATCCTCGACCAGGCAGCTGAGATAGAGAAGCTCATCGCAGAATTCAAGGCGATTCTCGCGAGCGAAACCATCCAGCGCGAGATCATCTCCACCGAACTCACCGAAATTGTGGCCAAGTTCGGCGACGACCGCCGGACGGCGATTGTTCCGAGCGAAGAGGACATGACCAACGAAGACCTCATTCCTGAAGAGGAAATGGTTGTGACGGTCACGCGAAGCGGGTACATCAAGCGAACGCGAAGCGACAACTACCGGTCGCAGCACCGCGGCGGTAAGGGAATCAAGGGCGCAACGCTTCGAGCTGATGACGTTGTCCAGCACTTCTTCGTCACCACGACGCACCACTGGCTTCTGTTCTTCACGGACAAGGGTCGCGTTTATCGTGCGCGCACCCACCAGGTAGTCGAAGCCGCTCGCGACGCCAAGGGTCAGCACATCGCCAACCTCCTTGCGCTTCTCCCCGGCGAAACGGTCCAGCAGATCGTCGACATTCCCACCTACGACGTCGCCGAGTACCTCGTGCTCGCAACTCGAAAGGGGCTTGTCAAGAAAACCAAGCTTGCCGATTACAACACGAACCGATCGGGGGGAGTGTTCGCGATCGACCTTGCCGTCGAGAAGGGCAAAGACGGAAAGCCCATTCTTGACGAGGACGGGCAACCCACCTATCTCGACACTGTTGTCTCTGCGATGCTCGTCGACAAGGACTCGGAGATATTGCTCGTCTCGCGCAGTGGAATGTCGATCCGATTCGCAGCAACAGACGAAGCCCTCCGTCCCATGGGTCGCAAGACAGCTGGCGTCAAGGGAATCTCACTTCGCGCCGGAGACCAACTACTGTCAGCAGCCGTGGTCTCGGACACTGGATATGTGTTTGTTGTCACCGAATCGGGATACGCCAAGCGCACCGCGGTCAGCCACTACCGCGTTCAAAACCGTGGCGGAATCGGAATCAAGGTCGCCAAGCTGACCGACGAGCGCGGCGGCCTCACTGGTGGCCTGATTGTTGACGACGGCGATGAAGTTCTCGTCATCCTCGAGGGCGGCAAGGTCGTGCGCTCCTCGGTCGATGAGGTTCCAGCTCGCGGCCGCGACACAATGGGAGTCGTCTTCGCACGCCCCGACGACGGTGATCGAATTCTTGCCATCGCGCGGAATAGCGAGCGTAATCTAGACTCGTCGACAGACGACGACACCGAAGAGGTCGGCGTGAACACGGAAACGCCAGACGTCAGCAAAGAAACGGAAGCAGAAGCTAATGAATAAGCCAGCACCGGCGAAGCAAGTTCGCCTTCGCCTCGTCCACATCGATTTCTGGTCAGCCGTCCGCAATTCATTCGTGGTGACCCTCGCGCTTTCGACAATCCTTCTCGTCTTCAACCTCGTGACGTGGTTGCTCCTTACGGTGCTCGGCGTCATCGACATCATCAACACCACGATCAGCGACATCCTTGGGGTGGATTTCTTCGGTCTCACCGACCTCATGTCGTTCCCGTCAATGATTGTGTTTACACTCCTCACGGCTGTGGTGAATATCGTCTGCGGTACAGCACTCGGCGCGCTCGGGGCCGTCGCATTCAACTTCATCGCCCGCATCACTGGCGGTTTACGCGTCGGATTCACCAACGATTAGTCGCGGTTTTTGACACGACCTAATCTTTGATAGGCTCGTGAAGGTTTTAGGGGCTATAGCTCAGGCGGTTAGAGCGCTTCGCTGATAACGAAGAGGTCCCAGGTTCAAGTCCTGGTAGCCCCACGCGATTCCGCGTGAATCGTACGTTGGGGGCTTAGCTCAATTGGTAGAGCGCCTGCTTTGCAAGCAGGAGGTCAGGGGTTCGATTCCCCTAGCCTCCACAACGAAAATCTCCCTCCGGACGCGAGGGAGGTTTTTCTTTGATGCCGTTGCTATAGGGAAATCCCCAACTGCTTGGCAATTTTTTTGCAGCGGCTTTGGATTGATTTCGAGCCGCTCTCGTTGGCTTTTCGAATTCGAGGAATGAAGTCTTCAAGCAGTTCTCCATCGGTTTGGGCAAAGTCCGCTGCTGCCTGAAAACCGTAATACCCGACAATCTTGCTCTTGTCAGTTTCTGCCCAGGTCATAACCACGTCGTAAGCGCGACGCTTCTGATCCTTACTTAAATCGAGATGAACTAGAAGCTGCGGGACATGCCACCGAACCTCCTGTTGAGTGTAGAGCTCGAGGTTCCTCAACAGGTCCGCAGCGAAGGGTTTCACAGATTCTGGTTTCTGCTCGGCAACCCTCATAGCAACGTAGCTTGATCGCATGGCAACAACCGGATCGTCGTCAAGAAATAGCCTGTAAACATCATCTAAACCGGATGAGTCCGCGACGAGCGCGGCGATCACCTGATCCGAATTCCCCACGGAGGTCCTGGTTCCACCGGACAGCATCTCTTTTATTTCACTCACTGTCGCACCTCCGGTCGGGACTACAAAGCACAGGAACTTGATTGGCACTCTTTTTATCAGACAAAGTTGAGATTTCGACTGACGCGGGGGCCAGGGCGATGCGTTCTGGCGCCCGATTCAGCCTCCGCGCCTTACACAGCCCTAAACTGGGCGAGTGAACGATTCCAACCCAAAGAATCCCCGCCCGACACGGATTAGCCGTTCGCTAGAGGTCGCAGGCGAAAAAATCACCTCGGTAGTCGGAACCATGTGGGCCGCCATCATTTTCGCACTTCTCGCGCTTGTCTCGCTTCCCGGTGCGCTGGCGTCTGGTGATGAGGTTGTCATCGTCGCGTGGGTGGCTCAGACGTTCCTTCAATTGGTTCTTCTCCCGATCATCATGGTGGGGCAATCGGTTCAGGGTCGAAAGACGGAAAAACGCGACGATGAAACACATGCCGCGGTCATGGCTGCTCACAAGGAAACGCAAGAAATTCTCTCGGAGATTCACCGATTGACTGCCAAGTAAAACGGTGTCGAGACGCGCACTCCTCCTTTTCGCCATAGTCGGCGTTTTATGGGGTATTCCCTATTTCTTCATCGCTTTAGCGGGTCGAGAATTCTCAACCCCGTCGATCGTGTGGCTTCGAGTGGCTGTTGGTGCACTTTTTCTCCTCCCCCTCGCCCTCAAGCGGGGAGTGTTGCGCGACACGATTCGTCATTGGCCCTGGGTGCTGTTTTTTGCTGTTGTTGAGATGGTCGGACCGTGGTATTTCATTACTGAAGCAGAGCGTTCCGTTCCGTCAAGCCTTGTCGGGCTCATGATGACCACGATCCCATTCATGTCAGCGTTCATCACGGGCGTATTCCTCGGCGACAAGGCGGCCGGCCACCCCCTCACGGTCGCCGGACTTGTCATTGGGTTTACGGGGGTGATCTTCCTCCTCGGGATCGATGCGTTCACAGGGCACCTGGAAATCGGCCCCACTCTCCTACTCGTCGTTACGGCAATTTGTTACGCGGTCGCACCGATTGTGCTCAACAGAAAACTCCCGGCGGCGTCAACACTGGGAGTGACGGCAGTGTCGATGGCGATGGTCGCCGTGATCTACACGCCGTTCGTTATTGTCACTCTTCCGGCCGACATCGCCAACGGCCCGAGCCCGACAGCGTGGACGTCAATTGTTGTTCTTGGCGTTTTCAGTTCGGCGCTCGCGTTTGTGTTCTATTTCGCGCTCATTCGCGAAGTCGGGCCGCGCCGCTCGTCACTCATCACCTACATCAACCTCGTCGTTTCGGCCTTTCTCGGGGTTGTTCTCCTCAGCGAACCGATCACCCCCGGTGTGATAATTGGCTTGCCCTTGATTGTCGCGGGGTCGTATCTCGCAGGCAAACACAGGGAAGCGTATGTGCGCAAGAAAGATAGGACACCGTCATTAGCCTGACAACACGAACCCCGACTGAAGCAGATGTGCCAGAGCTCAAGGCACTGATTGACGTGCAAGAGTCGACGCTGGACTCGCGACACAAGCCGGCTGCCGACGCGTGGCCCATTGAACTCATTCGAGGGCATAACGATTCCCCTCGAAACACCGTGTGGGTGAATGACGAAGGGCAGATTGTGGCGTGGGCGAGCATGCAGCCAGACGAACACCGTAACCGAATTGAAATTGAACTGTTCCGCACACCCGGCTTCCCCGAGACTCGCGCCGTGTGGGAGTGGTGTTTGGCGACCGGCGCAGAGGATTTCGCTGGGTGGACACTGTGGCCCACGAGTAACTACCTCGACGAGGAAGTCGCTGAAGTTTTCCGCGAAACGGGGTTCTCGCTCCTCAGGAAATACCACATTCTGACCCGGACTCTTGGTCCAACTCCCTACCCAGAATTGCCGGAGGGGACGACGATTGACGTCATTTCGACCGACGAGCACTTCGTCGAATGGCACGCAGCCCATCAGGATGCTTTTTCGCAGCATTTTGGCTTTACCCCAAGGCCGGCTGACAAGTGGATTCCCCACTTCAAGGAGTACGAAGCAGTAGACCCAGACGGTCGATTCCTTCTTCGCGTCGACGGGCACGTCGCGGGATTCGTTTCCTGTACGAACGACAATGAACACGAAAATGGCGGCTTTGTCGACCTACTGGGCGTCCGTCATGAGTTTCAAGGCCGTGGCTTCGGTGAACTTCTGCTTCGATGGGCGTTCGCATACTGTGCGAGCAGAGGGTTTACGGACGTTGATCTCACCGTTGACACGGGCAACGAATCACGGGCACTCGCGCTTTACGAACGCGTCGGATTCGAGCGACTGACTGAATTCCACCTGTACGACAGAAGCTAGAGTTCGAGTTCACCCGAGTGGACGGCACGCGCCAACCCAACCCAGCGTGGTGCTCGAATCGCGTAGAACAGTTTCACCATCACCCACAGAGCCGGGGTGAATACTCCGCCACTGAACGTCACGGTGTCGTGAATAAGGCTCTTACCGTCGGGCGCAGCCGTGACGGTGATTGTGTGGTTCCAGGACGCGATTATCCCGCCGTTTTCATCTGTCCGAAACGTCCGTGAGTCGTCAGCGAGAGTGATGAACGTGAGACGATGGCGCGCAACAGGAATGAACCCGAAAAAGAACATCCAACCTTCGACCGTCACCCCCTCCTGCCACCGCGCAGTTCGGGTTGCCACGACAGGCCATCGCACAAGGCCGCGGGACACAAACCGAAAGCCGACCGGTGAGAC
>CAEZUE010000004.1_pt1 | contig 16480 bp, 19 predicted proteins | sample 7264421 | NCBI WGS metagenome assembly CAEZUE01 (sample SAMEA6813822, study PRJEB35770) | uncultured Microbacteriaceae bacterium | biome: Freshwater; feature: Freshwater reservoir; material: water | place: Czech Republic | collected 2016-04-20 | depth 0.5m m | reverse complement strand
GCGAAAATGATGAAAGCCATCGAAGTCATCGAACTCTAAGGATCATCATGTCGCGTGTGTTAGACATCGCCGTAATCCCCGGTGACGGGATCGGCCCCGAGGTCACGGCCGAGGCGCTCCGAGTTTTGCGCGCAGCCGTCGGAGATGCAGCAGACGTGAGGGCGACGGAATACACGCTCGGTGCTGCACATTTTCTTGCCACGGGCGACGTGCTCACTGATGAAACACTCGACACGCTCCGAGGTCACGACGCGATTCTTTTTGGTGCTGTCGGAGGAGACCCGAGTGACCCGCGCCTTGCCGGCGGCATTATCGAGCGCGGGCTGCTCCTCAAGCTTCGCTTTGCGTTCGACCACTATGTCAATTTCCGGCCAACGGTAATCTACCCCGGCGTCACGAGCCCATTGACGACACCCGGCGACGTTGATTTTGTCATTGTGCGCGAAGGCACGGAAGGTCCGTATGTCGGCAACGGCGGTGTCATTCGCCAGGGAACCAGCCACGAGATTGCGACGGAGTCCTCCGTCAACACCGCTCACGGCGTAGAGCGAGTTGTGCGTTTCGCGTTCACCACAGCACTGTCGCGGTCGAAGCGCCTCACACTCGTTCACAAGACCAATGTCCTCACCTACGCGGGGTCACTCTGGCAGCGAATCGTGAACTCGGTCGCGAGCGAGTTCCCCACCGTGACCGTGGACTACCTTCACGTTGACGCTGCGACAATTTTCCTCGTCACCAACCCCTCGCGATTCGATGTGATTGTCACCGACAATCTTTTTGGCGACATCCTCACCGATCTCGCGGGAGCAATTGGGGGCGGCATCGGACTGGCCGCGAGTGCAAACCTCAACCCGTCGGGCGAGTTCCCCTCGATGTTCGAGCCGGTGCACGGATCAGCACCGGACATCGCTGGTGAAAACAAGGCCGACCCAACAGCAGCAATCCTGTCGGCTGCTCTCCTTCTCGAACACAACGGTTATCCCGACCAGGCCGCGGCAATTCACGCGGCTGTTCTCGCCGATATCGCCGAGCGCGGCGGGGCAACACGGTCGACCACTGAGGTCGGCGACTCAATCATGACGCGTCTGTAGCGGTTACCGATAAACGTGCGATTGGTAGGGTTGACCCATGACTGGGCTTGAATTCCACCGACACCTCAACCTTCAACCGAAGTCGCCTTCAGAGCGCGCTGAAATTCTCGCGAACCCCGGATTTGGCAATTTCTTCACCGACCACATGGTCGACGTTTGTTGGTCAGAGAATGGTGGATGGCACCGCCCGAGGATTCAGCCGTATGGGCCGATTGAGATTGACCCAGCGGCGTCGGTGCTGCACTACGGCCAGGAGATCTTCGAAGGCCTCAAGGCGTACCGCCACGCTGACGGCTCGATTTGGACGTTCCGCCCAGACGCGAACGCCCGTCGAATGCAAGCGTCAGCTGCCCGAATGGCGTTGCCCGAACTACCAGCCGAGTGCTTCTTGGACAGCCTCAAGGCCTTGATCTCCGTCGACGCCGAGTGGGTGCCATCCGCTCCAGAAACAAGCCTGTACCTGCGACCATTCATGTACGCAAAAGAAGCCTTCCTCGGTGTTCGACCAGCCAAGAAGGTGGCGTTCTATGTCATAGCAAGCCCGGCTGGAGCATATTTCACGGGCGGGGTCGCACCAGTGAGCATTTGGCTTTCGGAGAAGTACTCACGCGCCGGCAAGGGCGGAACGGGTGCTGCCAAGACGGGCGGAAACTACGCGGCGTCTCTCGTCGCACAAAACGAGGCATACGCTCACGGTTGTCAGCAGGTTCTCTTCCTCGACTCGGTCGAAGGAAAGTATCTCGAAGAACTCGGCGGAATGAACATCGTCCTTGTTTACAAAGACGGTTCAATCGTCACGCCCCTGTCCGACTCAATCCTTCCCGGCATCACGCGTGATTCGGTGTTGCAATTAGCAGAAGAGCGCGGACACACGGTAACGCGACGGCCAGTGACGATTGACGAGTGGCGCGAAGGTTTCGCCAGCGGCGAGATTGTCGAAGCGTTCGCGTGCGGAACGGCTGCCGTTATTACCCCCATCGGAATGGTCAAGGCGGAAGACTTCACCATCGGATCGGCTGACGCGGTCGCTGGCGAGCTGACGATGTCCCTGCGCGAAGAGCTGACGGACATCCAATACGGTCGACGCCCCGACACTCACGGGTGGATGTACCGCCTCGATGCGTAACCGAATTCTCGCTGTGTCGGGAGCGGCACTCGGTGGGCTGACGGTTGCTTCCATTGCGACGGTCGTGCACGCGGAAGCATTCCCCGTCGTTGTCACGGCGTCACTCGTCGTTGTTGCACTGTACGTCACCGCCCTCAGGCTCGTCACGGACGACCGACTCGTCGCAACCGCTGGCGCGATTGCCGTCATCGCAACGGTGTTCATGTTGTCACAGCGCTCAGCTGGCGGAAGTGTTCTCATTCAAGGAAACCTTGTCGGAAACATCTGGGTTTTTGGGTCAGCGGTAATTGCCGGACTCGCCATTGCGTGGCCACAAATCCGACGCTCGGAGCGCGACTAAAGTGGAGAGCAGGAGGAAGTTGTGACGTATGTGATTGCCCTGCCGTGTGTTGATTTGAAAGATCGCGCGTGCATCGATGAGTGCCCGGTTGACTGCATCTATGAGGGTGACCGGATGCTGTACATTCACCCAGACGAATGTGTCGACTGTGGTGCGTGCGAGCCCGTGTGTCCCGTCGAAGCGATCTATTACGAAGACGATCTTCCCGAAAAGTGGAGTGACTATTACCGCGCGAATGTCGAGTTCTTCCGTGAGGTCGGATCGCCGGGTGGCGCGGCCAAGGTTGGCGCAATCGCTGGCGACCACGAGGTTGTCGCACAAGTTCCACCTCAGAACCACGTGTCTTAGGCTTGTCTCAGTTGCACACAATGCACAACGCAAGGAGAGCCCGTGACTGACGAGCCAAAAATCGCCCGCCTAGAGTATCCAGGCGGTTCGGCGGAGTTCCCGATTGTTGATGCAGTTATTGGCCCAGACGCGCTCGACATTTCTTCTCTGTCGAAGCAAACAGGGCTCAACACGTTTGACCGCGGTTTCGTCAACACCGCCTCGACGACGTCGGCCATTACGTTCATCGATGGCGATAAAGGCATTCTTCGCTATCGCGGATACGACATCGAAGACCTTGCAAAGAACTCCACGTTTATTGAGGTTGCCTATCTCCTCATCAACGGAGAGCTGCCGACTCCAGCCGAGTTGACGCACTTTGACGACCAGATTCGTCATCACACCCTGCTTCACGAAGACCTCAAGCGGTTTTTTGATGCGCTTCCCCACAACGCGCACCCGATGAGTGTTCTGTCAAGTGCGGTCGGTGCTCTCGGAACCTATTACGGCGATTCGCTCAACGTTCACGACCCCGAGCAGATTGAACTCTCGACGATTCGACTTCTCGCAAAGCTCCCCGTGATTGCGGCCTACGCCCACAAGAAGTCCATCGGTCAAGCGTTCCTTTATCCAGACAACTCTCAGTCGTTTGTCGAAAACTTCCTTCGGCTCAACTTCGGTCTCATGGCTGAACCATACGAAGTTGACCCGTTGCTTGCGAAAGCTCTCGACCGCCTTCTCATCCTTCACGCTGACCACGAACAAAACGCGTCGACCTCCACCGTGCGTCTGGTTGGGTCGACGGACGCCACCATTTTCTCCTCCGTCTCGGCCGGAATTTCTGCTCTCTCCGGCCCCTTGCACGGTGGTGCGAACGAGGCAGTCCTGTCGATGCTCGGAAAGATTCGCGACTCCGGTGAGGGAGTGGCCAAGTTTGTTGAGCAGGTCAAGAAACGTGACGACGGAATCAAGCTCATGGGCTTCGGGCACCGCGTCTACAAAAACTACGACCCCCGCGCACGACTCGTCAAGGAGAGTGCTGACGAAATCCTCGAACAACTCGGCGTCACCGACCCGCTCTTGGACCTCGCTAAAGAACTCGAACAAATTGCTCTCGCGGACCCCTATTTCCAGGACCGGCAGTTGTACCCCAACGTGGACTTCTACACCGGCGTCATCTACAAGGCGATGGGCTTCCCCACGCGAATGTTCACCGTTCTCTTCGCAATTGGCCGCCTTCCCGGTTGGATCGCTCAGTGGCGCGAGGCGCGCAACGATCCAGCGACGAAGATCGGTCGTCCGCAACAGGTTTACACGGGACCCGACCACCGACCTTTCCCAACGCGATAACCGCGCCAGCGTTACCGGAGGTTGAAGAACGTGGCCCGCACCTCTCTGAGTGCCTCTGTCTCTCTAGGAAGTGTGCCGAGGTGGATGGCACTTCTGGGCATCATCGTTGGGTCCAGACTTGTGTCGAGTGCGTGGCTACTGTGGTTCGCCGATCGACAAGAGGCGAACCCGTGGACGGAAGCGCGTCCGAATCTTTTCGACTTCTCGCGCATGTGGGACTCGCACTGGTATCGGATCATCACCGAGACGGGATATCCGAGCACACTCCCCATTACGGAGGCAGGGCACGTTGGCGAGAACGCGTGGGCGTTTATGCCCATTTACCCGTACCTCGTGCGCATCGGAATGGGTCTCACGGGACTCCCGTTTTCAGTTGTCTCTATCGTCTTGTCACTGGCCTTCTTCGCGGTTTTCGTGTATTTGGCTGACCGGCTCTTTCGACACGTCCTCGGTTCTCGCGAGGGACTGTGGGCCGTTGCAATCGTCGCGTTTTCGCCCGTATCGCCGATTTACCAGGTTGGCTATGCGGAGTCGCTCGGGATGGTGTTCCTCACCCTCGTCCTCCTCGGTCTGTTGGAAAAGCGGTGGTGGCTCGTTGGTATCGCCATCCCGCTCGCGTCATTGACTCGCCCCCTCGGAGTTCCGCTGAGCATCATGATGGGAATCCTCATGCTCATGGCGTGGCGTTCCGGTCGTGATCGAGCACCGCACGTCTGGTTGACGTTACTCGCTGCGGCATCCACAGCGGCGTGGCCGCTCATTGCTGCCACTTACACGGGCAGTTTGTCGGCCTACCTCGACACGGAGATGGCGTGGCGCCGCCCATACGTCGGTGACGGGACTCACGCGTGGGGCACGGGGTGGTGGCAGTCAGCGAACTGGTGGTTCCCTGACATCGCGGTCTGGGTTCTCGCCGGTGTGGCCGCCGTCGTCATCGTGGTCGCGATCCTCCCGGCAACACGACGATTGGGTTACGTGCTCACCGTGTGGTCGTGGGGGTATCTCGGTTATCTCGTGCTTGTACTCTTCCCGCAGTCGTCGATTTTCCGACTCCTCGCACCCATGTTCCCCCTTGCGGGGAGCATTGCGCGCAGTCGAACGGCGTCAATTCTTGCCATCGTGGCGGGGGTTGTCGGGCAGTTTGTGTGGCTCGATTGGTGCTGGTCTGTTCAGGGCTCTGATTGGACCCCGCCGTAACGAGTAGTCCAGAACTGGGGTAAAATGGGATTAGTTCAACACCGTACAAGGAGTCACCCCATGGCAGCACAGAAGCCTCGCGCAGGAGATGGTCCCCTCGAGGCTATCCGTGAAAAGAAAGACCTCGTCATTGTGAAGGTCCCTGCTGAAGGCGGCGGCCGGTTGGTCTTCTCCCTCAAGGATGAGGAAGCGATCGCACTGCGCGACGCCCTCATCTCGGTTACTCCCTAGTTTTTCACCAGGGTTAGAACACCGTCTCCGACGGGGATGAGTGTTGCGCGGACATTGTCGTCGGCTGCGTAGTCGCCCAAGACTGTTCGAAGTTCCGTTGTGACCGCGTCCCGCTTGGCTGGATTTGCGACGTGGCCGCCGCCGAGAGCGTGAGTGACAACGACGAGCCCGCCAGGGCGAGTGAGTCGGAATGCGTGCCGCACAAACTCTAGTACACCCTTGGAGACAGAGTTGACGACGACCATGTCGTACATTCCCTCGTTCATTCGGGGAAGGATTGTCGTTGCGTCTCCGCTGATTCCTCGTACCCGAGTCGATGGAATGCCAGCTTCGGCCATGAGATCCTTGGCCGACTGAAGGTGGTCGACGTCCTTTTCGATGGTTGTCAGACTCAAGTCGCTGTTCCCGTGGAGCAACCACTGACTTGCCACACCGAGCCCCGAACCGATCTCAACAACGGACTGTGCGCCGGTAATTGCGACGAGGGACGACAGGTAACTTCCCACAGCTGGGGTCACGGGCTCAACACCGTGTTCGATCGAGGCGTGACGGGCAGCACGAATCGCCGGAGACTCCACAACGAAGTTTTCCGTCCACGTGTTGATCAGTTCTGCGTCAAACATCTCGCCTCCTCGCACTGACACTATATTCACCCTAGTTGTGAAGGAGTAGTCTGGGGCTGTGTCGTTCGGACTGACAATCGAGAAGCTATTCCTTATCGGGCTAGTGGCGTTGCTGATTGTCGGCCCTGATCGCTTGCCAGCGTATTCCGCGCAACTCGCCCGTCTTGTCAAACGTTTGCGGGGGATGGCAAAGGGCGCTGAAACACGCTTGCGAGACGAGATGGGTGACGACTTTGACGCGGTGGAGTGGAAGAGCCTCGACCCTCGTCAATACGATCCGCGCCGAATCATTCGTGACGCGTTGAAGGACGAGCCAGTTACGCCTGCCGCGACGGGAACTGTCCGCGAGTCGGCGTACGCACAGCGCAAACGCCGCGAGGCCGAGTCTGGCGTGACGCCGTACGACTCAGAGTCGACCTAGTCTTTTTTTGCGCTGGCAAGCGCTGTGCGCGCTGCCTCGGCGGTGCCATTCGGGACAACGATGTCGTAGGCGGATGCAATGACCTGCTGCACTGACGAGAAGTCGTGTCGTTTGCGCCGGAGAGAGTAAATGACCAGGTTGAAGAGCATGCCGAGTCCGGCACCGATTGCCATGGTGGCAGGAACGTAGACGGTTTCAGCACCGGTTGCGGTGACTCCCATGAGAAATCCGATGAAAAGCCCGAACCAGGCGCCGTTGAGTGCACCCTTGAGGGCGACTTTGGCGTAGGTCATGCGTCCGAGAACGCGTTCGACGGTGACGAGATCGCGACCCACGATGGCGATGTTCGCGACGGGGTAGCCGGATTGCGTGAGTCGGTTGACGATGGACTGAGCCTCCACGTAGGTGTCAACCGACTGGAGCACATCGCCGCGCGGAACCGTCTGCACTGGGGCATTTCGGTTGAAGAAGTTCGGTGTACTCACGTATCCCATTCTCCCACCTCGAGAGTACGCTTAAACCATGACGTCGACGCGAGTATATGTAGCGCGGTTGTCGGGGTGTGCGGTCTTTGACCCACTCGGCGATCGTGTCGGTCGCGTGCGCGACGTTGTCGTGTCGTATCGGCAGAAGGACGCCCCCGTCGTGGTTGGCCTAATCGTCGAGATACCAGGTCGGCGCAGGGTTTTTCAGGGGATTAATCGGGTGACGAGCATTCGCCCTGGGCAGATTCTGACTACGGGCATCCTCAACATGCGTCGTTTCGAACAGCGCGGAGGTGAGGTTCGCATTTTCGCTGAACTCATCGGCCGAGTCATGGCGTTCCGTGACGGTTCTGGTTCCTCCACCGTCGAGGATGTTGCAATCGAAAACGACGCACTCGGCCAATGGTCGATTTCGCAGTTGTATTTGCGGCGTGAAAAGGTTGCCGGGTTGTTCGGTAAAGGCCCAACGGTCTTTGCGCGTTGGGAAGACGTCGCTGAAACGGAAAAGGCGGGGGATTCGCAGAGCGCTGAGCATCTCGTCGCGTCTTACTCAGAACTTCACCCCGTCGACCTCGCGGCGTCAATTCTCGAACTTCCAGAAGAGCGTCGAATTGAGGTCGCCGAGGAACTCTCCGATGAGCGGCTCGCCGACGCACTTGAGGAGATGCCGGAGACGGATCAGCTCGAGATCATTGAGGGGATGGACGACGAGCGCGTTGCCGATGTTCTCGACAACATGGAACCCGACGACGCCGCGGATCTTCTCGCACAAATGCCGCAAGACCGCACCGAGCAGATTCTCGACCTCATGGACCCGGAAGAAGCCGAGGATGTGCGTTTCCTGCTGTCTTTCGATCCAGAAACCGCTGGTGGTCTAATGTCCACCGATCCGATCATGGTGTCGGCCGAAACAACCGTCGCCGAAGGTCTCGCGCTGGTTCGTCGAGCCGATGTGACACCGGCGATGGCCGCAGCAATCTGCGTCACGATGCCACCGTTCGAATCGCCAACCGGCCGTTTTCTCGGTATGGTTCATTTTCAGAGGATGTTGCGGCACCCTCCCCAGACACAACTCGGCACCATTCTTGACACCGGTGCCGAACCGTTGCTCGACACTGCGCCTCTCGACGAAGTCGCGCGAACATTTGCGAGCTACAACCTCGTGTCGTTGCCCGTCGTTGACGAGCAAAATCGCTTGCTCGGAGTCGTCACGGTTGATGACGTGCTCGACCACATGTTGCCTGACGACTGGCGAAACCCGTACTACGAATCTGAACGAACGACAGGAGCGTGAGCCATGGAAAAGCAGACCATATCGGCTACACAGCGCCGACGTCGCGACGTTCACATTGACGCCCAGCTCAACGCCCCTAAGGGCCTTCGGCCTGCGCTGACACGTCGTTCGAACGACCGTTTTGGTCGATTCACAGAAGGCGTTGCCAGGGCGATGGGCACGCCATGGTTCCTCATTATTCTCACGATTCTTGTTGTCGCGTGGATGACATACAACACGCTCGCACCCGAAGCGTTCCGCTTTGATTCGGCTGCAATCGGATTCACGGCATTGACCCTCCTGCTGTCGCTTCAGGCGTCTTACGCTGCCCCGCTCATCCTTCTCGCCCAGAACCGTCAGGACGATCGCGACCGAGTCTCGATGGAGCAGGATCGCCAGCGCGCTGAACGCAACCTCGCCGATACGGAGTACCTCGCTCGAGAGGTTGTTGCACTTCGCCTCGCGATGAAAGATGTTGCTACCAAAGATTTCATTCGGTCGGAACTGCGATCGCTCCTCGAGGAGATGGACAAGTCCGACAAAGTCAATGACAACGCCTGAGTCGGTGCGAGCGGCGGTTGGTGCCGTTCGTGACCCAGAGCTACGGCGTCCCATCGACGAGCTCGGCATGCTCGGTGATGTCACCGTCGACGGCAATCATGCGCGTATCGAAGTGTTCTTGACCATCGAGGCGTGCCCTAAGCGCGGAGATATCGAGGGAGCCGTTAGCGCTGCCGCTCTCGGCGCAGGAGTTTCTTCGGTTGATGTCACACTCTCCGTGATGTCTGACGGGCAGCGCACAGTCCTTACCGAGACGATTCACGGCGGGCGTTCCCCCGAGGACCGGTTCGGTGAAGACTCACTGACTCGAGTGATTGCCGTGACGAGCGGGAAGGGTGGTGTTGGAAAATCAACGGTGTCGGCCAATCTCGCTATCGCACTGTCTCAGCGCGGGCTCCGCGTCGGACTTCTCGACGCCGATGTTTTCGGTTTTTCCATCCCGGGGCTCATGGGAATTCCCGACGCGAAGCCAACGAAAGTGGGCGAGATGATTCTCGCGCCCATCGCACACGACGTTTCGGTGATTTCGATCGGGATGTTCGTCGACCCCCACACCCCCGTATCGTGGCGCGGGCCGATGCTGCATCGCACAGTCAAACAGTTCTTGGCCGACGTTCACTTTGGTGACATCGATGTCCTCGTGTGCGACCTTCCTCCCGGCACGGGAGATGTTGCCATCTCACTCGGGCAAATGGTTCCCCACGCCGACGTCCTCGTCGTGACAACTCCGCAGTCGTCAGCGAGCGATGTCGCTGAACGGTCCGGGCTCGTTGCGAGGCAACTGGGTCAGCGCGTCATCGGTGTCGTTGAGAACATGTCGGATTGGACGGACGCGGACGGTGTCACTCACGTCGCGTTTGGTGCTGGCGGCGGCGAGGATGTCGCAGCACGGCTGGACGTTCCGCTCCTCGGCACGATTCCCTTCACACCAGCAACCGTCGTCGCCGGCGATACGGGTGTCCCCGTCGTCCTTGGTGACCTCGATGGGCCGGCAGCTCACGCAATCGGCGCACTCGCCGATGCCGTGATGTCGTCCGGCCGACCCGTACGAAAGATTCCTTTACGTTTTGAGCACTAATGGATGTACCATCACTCCATGAAGATTCTCACGTTCATCCTTGGTTCCACCGTCGTGCTCGCACTGTTGACGGGGTGTACTGGCAGCGATCCCATGGACAGCGCTGCACCTGAACCGGAGCCCACGGCGGCTACAGGGACACCTGAGCCGGAGTTGCCATCGTGGTCAATTCCCGTGTCGTGCGCAGTCCCCTCTGTTATCGGCGTCATCGAATCGCTCGGATTTCCGGGTGTCACTGATGTCACCCCACCGTGGACACCGGCCGCGGGAACCGATTTAGCTGCGGCACTTAACGGTGGAGGTATTGCGTGCGGGTACGGAATTCCCGACACGGATAGCGGTGTCACGGTCTACTGGGTTCCCGACGCTGACGCGGTGTTTGATGCGACCGCCACTGTGGTCTGGGAAGTGGAAGGGGTAAACACGGTCGATCTCGACTTGAGTCGCGACGAGGTAACCGCGTATTTCCAGTATGTCGAGATGGATTCCGAGAACATCTACCCCCACTGGGAGGTGAATGTTCTCTTCGAGGGTGGCTTGTGGCTCCATGTCGCGACGTCGTCATGGATTGAGCCAAACGACGGCAACAGCGTCATCGAGGCGATGCTCGACATTGCTCAAAGCTAGCGTCGGGCTTGCGCTAGCCACGCCTCGATGTCGGCCGACGTGCGTGGAATTCCAGCAGACAAGTTTTCTGCTCCCGTCGCCGTGACGACGATGTTGTCTTCAATGCGCACTCCGATGCCGCGGAACTCCTCAGGAACAGTGAGGTCGTCCGGCTGGAAATAAAGGCCCGGCTCGATCGTGAACACCATGCCCTCGCGGACGATTCCGTCCTTGTAGAACTCAGCTCGCGCCTGTCCGCAGTCGTGCACGTCTAGCCCGAGGTGATGGCTCGTGCCGTGAACCATGTAGCGGCGGTGGTGCTGCCCGTGCTCGGATAATGACTCCTCTGCGCTGACGGGCAGGAAGCCCCACTCGGACACCTTTCGAGCAATAACAGTCATCGCTGCAGCGTGCACTTCCTTGAAGACGATCCCCGGCTTGACCACAGCAAAGGCTGCGTCCGCCGCTTCGCACACGGCGTCGTAGACGAGCCGTTGTGTTTCGCTGAACGTCCCAGAGACTGGGAAAGTTCGCGTGATGTCTGCGGTGTACAGGCTTTCGACTTCGACTCCGGCGTCCATGAGGACGAGGTCACCTGACGTCACGGGTCCGTCATTGCGGGTCCAGTGCAAGGTGCAGGCGTGATGCCCTGCCGCCACAATCGTTTCGTACCCGTTGAAGTTGCCTTCCGCGCGTGCACGGCGATTGAACGTTCCTTCGATGAGTCTTTCGCCACGAGTGTGGGCAATCACCTCGGGGAGCGAACTGAGCACATCGTTGAACCCAAGGGCAGTCGCGTCGACCGCCTTGCGCATTTCCGCAATCTCGAATGCGTCCTTGACGAGCCGTTGTTCGCTCGTGAAACGGAAGAACTCAGCGTCCGCGTCTGGTTTCTCCCCGCGGGCCTTGTCTACTGCCGCGGTGATGACTGGGTCTGCTTCGCGGATGATTCGCCACGTACCGTCTGCGTGAGCGAGGAGGTCGTCTAGTTCGGCGTGAGCGCGAGTGGCGACTCCGAGCTCGACGGACACGTCTTCCGGCGATGGCCGCGGGCCAACCCAAAATTCTCCGATATCGGGGTCGCTGTAAAACTCGTCGGTCCCGCGACCGGCGGGGAAGCGATAGTAGACGGTGGCGTCGTGAGCGTCCCCATTCGGCGTGAGCACGAGGACGCTGTCCGGCACGGTGTCTGAGCCCCATCCGGTGTAATAGGTGAACGTCGTGTGTGCTCGGTAAGGGTGGTGCGTGTCGTACGCGCGGACCAGGCTCGGTCCAGCAGGTATGACAAGGGTTAGGCCGACGAACTCAGCCGACAGGACTTCCCGACGCGCTACGCAAAATGGTACTTGCTCACGCATTCGAGCAGCTGGTCGCGCGGAGTCGGCCCAGTCACCCGAAATGTAGGAACGGAATGCGCTCTCGCTCGGGAGCGTTGAACGGTTGGCGTTGGGGTTGTCTGATTCCTCGGTCATGTGAATAGTCTGACACGACCGAAAACTAGACTGAGAGTGTGGCCCACCCTCGGATCGACCTTCATCTTCATTCGAACTTTTCCGACGGCGTCCAATCTCCGACCGAATTGATGGTCACAGCGAAAAACGAGGGCCTTGACGTCGTCGCACTGACGGACCACGACACAACAGCCGGCTGGGATGAGGCGCGCGAGGCGTGTTCCAACCTCGGAATGACGTTTGTGCCCGGCGTCGAAATGTCAGCATCCCTCTACGGCCACTCGATTCACGTGCTCGGCTACCTCGTCGACCCCGACAACGACGATTTCGCAGCGGAGTGCAGCAAGACGCGGGATGATCGCGTTGCGCGGTTTGAAGCGATGGTCGAACGGATTCACGAGGATCACGGCGGAATGACCGTCGAGTTCGCGTATTCATTCCATCGCGAGGGTGCAACGCTCGGTCGACCAACGATCGCGCGGGCGCTCGTCGACCTGGGAATCGTCAATTCAGTCGACGAGGCATTTACTGGAATTCTCGCACCTGACAACCGCGAGTATTACGTCGGACACTACGCGCCAACCGTCTCAACAGCTGTGGAGGTCATCTCGAAGGCCGGAGGTGTTGCCGTGCTCGCCCACCCGTGGACCTCAACTCGCGCGTCACTCGGCGGGTTCGAAGAGCGCGGCATCGATCCGCGCGCCTACCTGCAATCGCTCGTCGACGTCGGTCTGGCCGGCCTTGAAGTTCACCACTCGGAGAACTCGACGCACGGCAAAGAGCAGTTGCTTCGGTTCGCAGCCGAGTTTGACCTCATCGTGACGGGCTCAAGCGACTACCACGGGCCCGGAATGAAACCGATTCTGCCCGGGGCTCACACGACGTCCGAAGCGAACTTTGAACGAATCCTCGCTCGCGGAAGCGGCCAGCGAGTGGTTCGCGCTCAGTAACTAAAGGCTGTGGTGTAGCCGTTGATGGCTGGCTGACCGCCGAGGTGGGCGTAGAGCACTTGACTTCCTTCGCCGAAGTAACCGTCACGGACGAGGTCGATCATCGCAGCCATCGACTTTCCTTCGTAAACGGGGTCGGTGATCATGCCGTCCATGCGGGCAGCGAGTTCAATTGCCGCGATGGTGCGAGGACCGGCAATGCCGTAGATCCCGTCGTGCCATCCGTCGAGGAGCACGATCTCCTCGTCGAGAATGTCGCGTCCGAGTTCGATTCCCTCTGCCGTGCGTCGAGCAATTCGGGCAATCTGGTCACGCGTCTTATCGACCGTTGCGGATGCGTCGATGCCGATGACGGTGTGGGCGCGGTCTGAGTGAGCAAACCCAGCAATCATGCCACCTTGAGTCGACCCCGTCACGGAACACACGATGACGTTGCTGAATTCGAAGCCGAGTTCCTTTTCCTGGTCCTCGACCTCAAAAGCCCAACCGGCGAAGCCGTGACCACCGAGAACGTGGTCTGAAGCACCGGCCGGAATTGGATAAGGCTTTCCGCCGCGTTCATGCACAGAGGCGATCGCCTCTTCCCACGATTTACGGAACCCGATGTCAAAACCGGCTGAATCAAGACGAACGTCGGCACCGAGAATGCGACTCAGCAGGATGTTGCCGGTTTTCTCGTAGTTGACTTCATCCCAGTCAACCCAGTGCTCCTGAACGAGAACAGCCTTGAGCCCAAGCTTTGCAGCAACGGCGGCAACCTGACGCGTGTGGTTTGACTGCACTCCGCCGATCGACACGAGTGTGTCACAGCCCTGAGCGAGGGCGTCGGCAGCAAGGTATTCAAGCTTTCGAGTCTTGTTTCCCCCATAGGCAATGCCCGAGTTCACATCTTCACGCTTAGCCCACAACTCAACTTTTCCGCCAAGGTGATCGGTGAGGCGGTCGAGGCGATGAATCGGTGAGGCGCCAAATCGCAGATTGACGCGGGGAGTGTTCTCGAGGGCGGAGCGCGACATGAATCAGCCTTTCGGTTGGCGGTGGGTTAGTCGGTGGGGCCGGTGCCGGCTGGACGACGTCGGCGCTCGCGTGTGCGTGCAGCTCCAGCTGGCTTATCAATTGCTGAAGCGCCGCCGCTCGATGCGGACGCTGGCTTGTCTGTGCGCTGGCGATCGCGTGACGGTCGAGCTGGGGCACTAGACGTTTTAGGCGCCATTGTCGATGCGCGCAAGCGGCCCTTGACCCCAACCGGGATGTCAAGGTCGGTGAACAGGTGCGGCGACGACGAGTAGGTTTCGTCGGGCTCCATCGGCAAATCCAGCGCGCGGGCGATGAGGTGCCACTTGTGCATGTCTTCCCAGTCAACAAAAGTTACGGCGATACCGGTTCGTCCGGCTCGACCGGTTCGGCCGACGCGGTGCAGGTATGCCTTGTCGTCCTCAGGGACGGTGTAGTTGATGACGTGGGTCACGTCGTCGACGTCGATGCCGCGAGCTGCGACATCGGTCGCAATCAAGATGTCTTTCTTTCCAGCCTTAAACGCAGCCATTGAACGTTCGCGCGCCTCTTGGCTCATGTCACCGTGCACAGCGGTCGCGCCAAAGCCACGATCGACAAGTTCATCCGTTACCTTGGTGGCGCTTCGCTTGGTGCGTGTGAAGATGACGACCTTCTCACGGCCCTCTGCCTGGAGGATGCGGGAAACGACTTCATCCTTGTCGAGGTTGTGAGCACGGTAAATGACGTGCTTGATGTTCGCTTGAGTGAGCCCTTCATCGGGGTCTGATGCACGAATGTGAATTGGTTTCGTCATGAATCGACGCGCGAGGGCAACAATCGGCCCCGGCATCGTAGCTGAGAACAGCATCGTGTGGCGATCAGCGGGTGTTTGAGCAAACAGCTTCTCAACATCACCGAGGAACCCGAGATCAAGCATGCGGTCAGCTTCGTCGAGCACCATGACCTGGACATTCTTGAACGACAGGAGACGCTGGTTCGCAAGGTCGAGGAGACGGCCTGGAGTTCCGACGATGATTTGTGCACCAGCCTTGATGAGATCAACCTGATCCTCGTAGGCTTTGCCGCCGTAAATCGCCGCAACGGTGGTCGCGCGGTTCGCGATGGCGAGCTGAATGTCCTCTGTTACCTGAACACACAGTTCGCGTGTCGGAACAACAATGAGAGCCTTCACGCCCGGTTCGGGGTTTGGCCCGAGCCGCTGGATGAGGGGTAGGCCAAAACCGAACGTCTTACCCGTTCCCGTTTTGGCTTGTCCGATGATGTCCTGGCGTTGAAGCGCCAAAGGAATTGTCTGTTCTTGGATGGGAAAAGGGTCGGTAATGCCATGGCTGGCTAGTGCATCAGCGATGTCGCCGTCGATGCCGAGTTCACGAAAAGTCACAAAATACCCAATCAGTTGGTATTCATAGTCTACCCGTGGGCTGTGACTGCCTATGCTGGTTGCGTGGCACCACCCTTTTGGAAACGATCAACGTCGTCGAAACCCGCACCCACCGTGCGGTCGCGCGATGACGACAGCGGACTCCGAATCGAATTCACCGACCTTGCCCCAGAGCCAGCTGTTTTCCTCGGGCAGAGTGCATACCTTTTCCTGCGATACGCCGAATCGGCCGCCCGACACGCACACGATGCGACAGACCTGGAAACGGAGACAACCCTCGCGCTCGTCGCAGAAGAGTGCTTCAGGCGATTCTCGACTCTCGCTGCCGTCCTCGACCGACTCAAGGTCGATCGAGTCGAAGCGATGAGCCCGTTCATTGTCCCGACGCGCGAATTCGAACGACGGACACGCGGCCACAACTGGACAGAGCGCGTCGCCTGCACCTGGGTGACGATGGCGTTCCTTCAAGACTTCTGGAGAAGGCTCGCAGAAGGTCTTCCAGTGAAGATTCGCAAAGAGGTGGTCGCGGCACTCGCCGACGACACCATGATCAACGTGCTTCGAGCTGAACTCGCGCGGAGAATCGAGTTAGAGCCGGGGATTCGACCAGTTCTCGCGATGTGGGGCCGCCGACTCGTCGGGGACACCATGCTCATGGCAGAAAGCGCCCTCGCCTACGGCGACAATCCCGTCATCGCTGCCGACGGTGTTGAACCGGTGTTCACCGAGATCATCTCGGCGCATTCGACGCGAATGGACTCGCTCGGTCTGACTGCCTAGCGTCGTTAGTTGACGAAACCGATGGGTCGAGACTGGCTCGAACCGAACTCGATGTATGCCACGTTGGCGGCGGGAACAAGGTACGACTGGCCTTTGACATCGGTGAGTGTCAAGACGCCAGATGACGCGAGGGCTGCCGTGAGTTGCGCGCTGATGTCAGCTGTGCTCGCATCGGTGTCAAAAGAGAGTTCG
>CAEZUE010000003.1_pt1 | contig 18100 bp, 17 predicted proteins | sample 7264421 | NCBI WGS metagenome assembly CAEZUE01 (sample SAMEA6813822, study PRJEB35770) | uncultured Microbacteriaceae bacterium | biome: Freshwater; feature: Freshwater reservoir; material: water | place: Czech Republic | collected 2016-04-20 | depth 0.5m m | reverse complement strand
GCGCGAAGTCGGAAGATCCCGTGGCTTGTCGGCACACGTGTTTCGATTTCGAACGAATACCGGTCGGCATTGCCGTCGGGGAGCGGAATCCAGTTTCCTTCGAGGTGGGTCGCGATTTCCTCGATTGAGACGATGACGAGTCCGTTGGTTGCTGCAAACTCCGTGAGGTCGGCCCCACCCATCATTGTTCCGTCGTCGTTCATGAGTTCACCGATCATGCCGACGGGGTTCAGGCCAGCCAGCGTGAGTAGGTCTACCGTCGCTTCGGTGTGACCTGCGCGTTCGCGCACTCCGCCTGGCACTGCGCGGAGCGGGATGATGTGGCCTGGGCGGATGAGGTCAGCCGGTCCGCTTCCCGCGTTGCCCAGAACGCGAAGGGTCATTGCCCGATCCGCTGCTGAAACACCGGTCGACACGCCTTCAGCTGCGTCGACACTCACGGTGTAGGCGGTGCGTCGAGAATCCTGGTTGTGTTCAACCATGAGCGGAAGGTCAAGTTCATTCGCGCGCTCGTTGGTCATCGGCGCACAGAGGAACCCGCTCGAGTGGCGAATCGCCAGTGCGAGCCACTCTGTCGTCGCGTGTTGAGCCGCCATGACGATGTCACCCTCGTTTTCACGCTCGGGCGAATCAACAATTACGATGGGCCGCCCTGCGCGGAGTTCATCGAGTGCTTTGTCTACGGTCGTCATGATGTCATTCCTTTGTCAAAGTGTGCGAGTCGCGCGACGTGGCGCGCGAGAATGTCGGTCTCAATGTTGACGAGTTGCCCAGGGATGAGTTGTCCAAGGGTCGTTGCGACAAGTGTTTCTGGAATCAGGGAGACTTCGCACCAGTCGTCACCAACGGTGGAAACGGTGAGGGAGACACCGTCGACCGTCAGCGAACCTTTGTCGACGATGAGTGGAGCGTGCGCGGGATCCAGCGCGAAGCGAATGACCGTCCAGTCTCCGCTGGGGGTGACGCTCACGACCCGCGCAGTGCCGTCGACGTGACCCTGGACAATGTGCCCTCCGAGCTGGTCACCCATTGCCATCGCGGATTCGATGTTCACGGCAGCGCCGGCCGTCCATTGCGCAGGGTTCGACATCTGGAGTGTCTGGCCCATCACATCAGCGGTGAACGTGTCAGCCGTGCTCTCGACGACGGTGAGACACACACCGGAGACGGCGATCGAGTCCCCGTGCCGTGCCTTTGAGACGGCTTTGGGCGCGCGAACAACGACCCGCACCGAATCTCCGGTGGGCGCGACGGCGTCGATGACACCGCGTTCCGCGATAATGCCGGTAAACACCTAATGTGCCTCTCGAGCGGTGACGACAATATCGCCACCGAGGTGTTGGGTCTCGACGATGGAGAGTTTGCGCGCTTGGGTGAGGGTATCGATTCCTAAGTCACCCGTTGACGTTCTAGTTCCTCCGAGCAGCATGGGCGCAATGCACACGATGTACTCGTCGACGAGACCTTCACGAATGAAGGAGTTGAGGAGACTCGGACCACCTTCGAGGAAGAGGCTGCGTACTCCGATGTCGAACAGGCGCGCGAGAATCTCGTCGAGAGGGCCTGTTTCGTGAAGAACACCGCGCGGGTGACTCCACAGGCTTGATCCGGACGGGATTTCGCGAGCACCGATAACAACGGGGAGAGGCTGGAACGGGAACAAGTCGCCGTTCGCCGTTCGCGCCGTGAGGCTGGGGTTGTCGGCGAGCACCGTGCCGGAGCCGACCGCGATCGTGTCGTGCTGTGCGCGGAGGTGGTGAATGAAGGAGCGCGATTCGGATGAGGTGATCCACTGGCTCGTGCCGTCTGTGGCGGCGACGCGACCGTCGAGGGTCGAACCCCATTTAGCTGTCACCCACGGACGCCCGAGGCGATTCGCGGTTAGCCAACGGTGGACGAGGTTTTCACCGACACCGGGAAGAATGTGAGGGACAACATCAATACCGGCATCGGTTAGCTTCTGTGCACCGCCGCGGGCGGCGACTCCAGGGTCATCGAGTGAGTACACGACTCTGGCTACGCCAGCAGCGATGAGTGCCTCCGAACACGGACCAGTTCGACCAGTGTGATTACACGGCTCGAGCGTGACGACAGCGGTGAGACCTTTCGCTGAATCGACCTTGGACAGCGCGTCAACTTCAGCGTGCGGGGTCCCGGCACCGCGGTGCCACCCCTCTGCGACGATTGTTCCTGATTCGTCCAGCAGGATGCACCCGACCTGCGGGTTTTCTCCCGTTCGCGGACCGCGAAGGGCAAGTTCAGCTGCGCGACGCATCACGTCGTCGTATTTGGTAATCATCCGGACTCCTTCTGAGCACGTCCGGGGATGCAACAAAGGTCGCGGGCCACCGCCGACGGCGGACAGCCTCCGTGCTTCCTCCCATCCGGACTTTAACCGTCGGTTCCGGAATTTCACCGAATCAACCGAATGACCAGGGTCATGCGGGTCGCGGACTGTAACCGCCGGCTCAGATTTTCACTGACCCTGGAGCACGTGCTCTCTTCAATGCTAACCCCGATTTCGTCTTACGCCAATACCGTCCCCATGAATACACTGTGAACATGCACGAGGCCGTGGTGGCACTTGACTCTGGGACGACATCGACCCGAGCGATGGTGTTCGATCGCGATGGACGGACCGTCGCGACGGAACAGATCGGCCACGAACAGTTCTTCCCGCAGCCGGGTTGGGTGGAGCATGACCCCGTTGAACTGTGGAACAACGCTCGAACTGTCCTCAACGTCGTCATCGAACGGCTAGGGGTAATGCCGAGCGCGATCGTAGGTCTCGGGATTACCAACCAGCGAGAAACCGCGGTGGTCTGGAACCGAGTCACCGGACAGCCGCTCGGGCGGGCTGTCGTGTGGCAGGACACCCGCACTCAAAGCAGGGTCGATGCGCTTCGAGAACGTGGCGATGCCGACACCGTGACCGCGCTCACCGGGTTGCCCGTTGCGACCTATTTTTCGGCGACGAAATTCGCAGAAATCCTTGACACTCACGCAGGGGCTCGGGAATCCGCTCGGCGCGGCGAGATTCTCGCGGGAACCGTCGATTCGTGGCTGTTGTGGAATTTGACCGGTGGCGTAGACGGCGGTCGGCACCTCACGGATGTCACCAACGCCTCTCGGACGCTCCTCATGGACATCGAGACGCTGTCGTGGCGAGATGATTTGTGTGAACTATTTCACGTCCCGCGATCGATCCTCCCTGCCATCGTTCCGTCTGGCTATAAGTTCGGTCACGTGCGAACAATCCCAGCACTCGACGGTGTGACAATTGCCGCGATGGTCGGGGATCAGCAGGCCGCAACCCTCGGGCACGTGGCCGTTGACGCTGGTGACGCAAAAAACACGTACGGCACGGGAAACTTCCTCATGGTGTCGACGGGCGAAGACCTCGTTCGTTCAACCCACGGGCTGATTTCGACCGTTGCCTTTCAGCGCGACGGGGAGAAGGTGCGATACGCCCTCGAGGGGAGTGTTGCCGTCAGCGGCTCACTCGTTCAGTGGTTACGCGACAATCTTGGCCTGATTTCTCGGTCCGACGAGATTGAAGCGTTAGCTGCGAGCGTCCCCGACAGCGGTGGAATTGTCATCGTCCCGGCCTTTAGTGGATTGTTCGCACCGCACTGGCGTCCTGACGCGAGAGGCATAATTGCCGGATTGACGCGGTTCACGAGCGCAGCGCACATCGCTCGTGCCGCTCTCGAGTCGGTCGCGTGTCAATCCCGCGACGTGATGGCAGCTGTCGAAAAAGACCTCGGTAAGCCCATCCGCGTTCTCAACGTGGACGGCGGGATGGTTCACAACAATCTCCTCATGCAACTCCAGGCGGACATTTCAGGAATTTCCGTCGTCCGTCCAGTCATCACCGAAACGACAGCCGTTGGAGCAGCATTCGCCGCCGGCCTGACGGTCGGTTTCTGGCGCGATGAAAACGAATTGCGCACACTGACCCGCGACGGCGACCGTTTCGAACCGCTCATGTCCTCGGATTCCCGCGAAGCCCTGCTCCGCGAGTGGGACAAAGGAATTGAGCGTTCGCTCAACTGGGTTTAGGCGCGAGGTAAGAATCCCACAGCGTCGTAAACGCGACCCAGTGTTGCTTCAGCAATCTCGTTTGCTCGCTCAGCGTTGACCGCGAGCATGCGGTCAAGTTCGGCAGGGTCGGAGAGCAGTTCCAGCGCGCGGGCCCTGATGGGTTCGAATTCCGCGACGACCGCGTCAGCAACGGAACCCTTCAAGTCGCCGTAGCCGCGCCCCGCAAACTCAGTCTCGAGTGCGGGGATCGACGTGCCCGTGAGCAACGAGAGAATCCCGAGGAGATTGCTCACCCCGGCTTTTGACTCTGGGTTGAAAACGATGTCGCGATCCGTGTCGGTGACTGCCGATTTGATCTTCTTCGCCGTGACGGCCGGGTCGTCAAGAAGCCAAATGATTCCCTGCGGGCTTTCACCTGATTTCGACATCTTTGCGCTTGGGTTCTGAAGGTCAAACACCTTTGCGGATTCCTTGAGGATTCGAACCTCCGGAACCTCAAGCGTCTGACCAAAACGCGAATTGAACCGCATTGCGATATCGCGTGTGAGCTCAATGTGTTGACGCTGGTCTTCGCCAACCGGAACAACCTTTGCGTCGTAGAGGAGAATGTCAGCAGCCTGAAGGATCGGGTAGGTGAACAGACCGACGCTTGCTGAATCCGCCCCCTGCTTCGCTGACTTGTCTTTGAACTGGGTCATTCGCGACGCTTCGCCGAACCCGGTGATGGTGTTGAACACCCACGCGAGTTGAGCGTGCGCCGGCACGTGGCTTTGGACAAACAGCGTCGAGTGGTCTGGGTCAATTCCCGCCGCGATGTACTGCGCAGCCGTCCGTCGCGTGTTCTCTCGGAGTTTCGCCGGATCTTGAGCGACCGTGATTGCGTGGAGGTCGACGACACAGAAGACGGCGTCGTGGCTTGTTTGCATGTCGCGCCACTGGAGGAGCGCACCGGCGTAGTTACCGAGGTGAAGCGAATCGGCACTCGGTTGCATCCCGGAGAAAAGTCGTGGCTGGTTCATGGCGTCCTTTAGATGTCGTAATCGATGACAACGGGGGCGTGGTCACTCCAGCGTGCATCCCACGCGCTGGCCTTGTCGATGGCATAACTCAAGGCTGTGGGTGCAAGTTTCGGTGATGCGAGGTGATAGTCGAGGCGCCAGCCGGTGTCGGTGTCGAACGCTTGGCCGCGCTGACTCCACCAGGTGTAGGGCCCTGCGACTTCGCCGGCGAAACGTCGTCCGAGGTCGACCCAGCCGAGGCCCGCTCCTGCGTTGTAGCTGTCGTCATCTTCTGCTCCGACGATGCGGTCAAAATACACGCGCTCCTCTGGGAGGAAGCCAGCGTTCTTGACGTTGCCCTTCCAATTCTTGATGTCGAGGGTTCGGTGGCCCACATTGAGGTCACCGACGACGAGTGCGAGGGAATCACCGCGAGACAGCTCGGCGAGTCGTTGTTCAAACGCGTCCAAGAATTTGTACTTTTCGACCTGTTTGGGAGTGTTGACTTCGCCCGAGTGAACGTAGGCGCTCGCCACCGTAAGTGTTGTCGTTCCCACAGCAAAGTCGGCTTCGATCCAGCGACCCGCGCTGTCGAAATCCGCCGCACCGAGTTCGGTTCGTATCCCGAGTGGAGCAACTCTCGAGGCGATGGCGACACCTGCGCGCCCTTTCGCCGTCGCGGCGTCGTGAACGACGTGCCACCCGTCACCGAGCAGGGGTAATATGTCTGAAGTCTCGGCCCTGACTTCTTGAAGGCAGAGGATGTCGACGTCTCGGCTTTCGAGCCAGTCGCCCATCCCCTTTCGGAACGCAGCGCGCACGCCGTTAACGTTGACGGACGCGATTCGGGTGGGCATGCGTCAATCCTACTTTCAGCCCGTTCCAGAAAAGAGAAAAGGCCCGGGGCGTCCCCCGGGCGCTTCCCCACGATGCACAGCGTGCGACGGCACCGTGACCGTTCTTAAGTTCGCACGCGCGTTTGTTACTTTCGCACTCCGCGAATAGCAGCTTGCTTGACTTCGGCGATGGCCTTGGTCACTTCAATTCCTCGAGGGCACGCCTCCGAACAGTTAAAGGTCGTGCGGCAACGCCAGACGCCTTCCTTCGAGTTGAGGATGTCAAGGCGAACCTGAGCCTCTTCGTCACGCGAATCAAAAATGAATCGGTGGGCGCTGACGATGGCAGCGGGACCGAAGTACTGACCGTCCGTCCAGAAGACAGGGCACGATGTTGTGCACGCAGCACAGAGGATGCACTTGGTGGTGTCGTCGAACCGCGCGCGCTGTTCGATTGACTGGAGGTGCTCCTTGTCGGGCTTCGCCGAGGTCTGGAGGAACGGCTGAACCTCGCGATAGGCGGCGAAGAACGGCTCCATGTCAACGATGAGGTCTTTTTCGAGCGGCAGTCCCTTGATTGCTTCGACGTAAACAGGCTTCGTGATGTCGAGGTCTTTGATCAGCGTCTTGCACGCGAGCCGGTTGCGACCGTTGATTCGCATCGCATCAGAGCCGCAGATCCCGTGTGCGCACGAGCGGCGGAACGAGAGTGTTCCGTCCTGGTCCCACTTGATTTTGTGGAGACCGTCGAGGACGCGGTCGGTCGAGTACATCTGGACGTCGAAATCCTGCCAGTACGGTTCTTCGTCGGTCTCCGGGTTGAATCGACGAACATTGAACGTAACCGTAAATGACTGAACAGCACCGAGCTCGCCCATTAGTACTTCCTCTCCATCGGGGGGTAGTTGGTGATGACGACGGGCTTCCAGTCGATCGAGATCTTCTGCCCCTTCTTGTACGCCATCGTGTGCTTCATGTACTTTTTGTCATCGCGAGTCGGGAAGTCGTCGCGCATGTGTCCGCCCCGACTTTCTTTCCGGTTTCGAGCGGAGACCACGACAACTTCAGCAAGGTCAAGCAGGAAACCGAGTTCAATGGCCTCGAGCAAGTCGGTGTTGAATCGTTGGCCACGGTCGTGGATTCCGACGTTCTTGTAACGCTTTCGCAATCCTTCAATTACCGTGAGCGCGTGCCCGAGAGATTCTTCTGTGCGGAACACCTGGGCGTTGCGGTCCATCTCGACTTGGAGCTCCTTGCGGATCTCGGCAACAGATTCTTTACCCTTTGCCGTTCGCATCGATTCGATGAGGTCAGTGACGAATTTCTCGGCTCCGGCCGGCAGCGGCGGACGCTTGGCCTTGTTGGCGTATGCAGCGGCGTTACGGCCCGCGCGCTTTCCGAAGACGTTGATGTCGAGAAGCGAGTTCGTGCCAAGACGGTTGGATCCGTGCACAGAAACACACGCACACTCACCGGCTGCATAGAGTCCTGGAATGACGGTGGTGTTGTCTTTGAGCACTTGGGCGTCGACGTTGGTGGGGATGCCACCCATGGCGTAGTGAGCCGTAGGCATGCCGGGTAACGGTTCGGTGACGGGGTCGATGCCCAGGTACGTGCGAGCGAACTCGGTGATGTCGGGAAGTTTAGTTTCGAGAACCTCGGCGCCGAGGTGGGTGCAGTCAAGGAGAACGTAGTCCTTGTTGGGTCCGGCACCGCGACCTTCCGCGACCTCTTGAACCATGTGCCGCGAAATGATGTCACGCGGTGCAAGGTCTTTGATAGTTGGTGCGTAGCGTTCCATGAATCGTTCGCCGTTGACGTTTCGAAGGATAGCCCCCTCGCCTCGAGCGCCCTCGGTGAGGAGGATTCCAAGGCCGGCGAGCCCGGTCGGGTGGAACTGGAAGAACTCCATGTCTTCGAGCGGGATTCCCTTGCGCCAAATGATTCCGACGCCGTCACCGGTCAGGGTGTGAGCGTTTGAGGTGGTCTTGAACATCTTGCCGAAACCACCCGTTGCGAAAACGACGGACGTTGCGTTGAAGACGTGGATGTCACCCGTTGACAGTTCGTAGGAGACAACACCGCTCGCGGTCGTCTTGCCGTTGACCTCGGTGAGAAGGAGGTCGAGAACATAGAACTCGTTGTAGAACTCGACGCCGAGCTTGACGCAGTTCTGGAAGAGAGTCTGCAGGATCATGTGTCCGGTGCGGTCAGCCGCGTAGCACGCACGACGAACCGGCGCCTTGCCGTGGTCTCGCGTATGCCCACCAAATCGGCGCTGGTCGATTTTGCCGTCCGGTGTTCGGTTGAACGGGAGGCCCATGTTTTCTAGGTCGATGATCGCGTCGATCGCTTCGCGCGCGAGAATTTCCGCCGCGTCCTGATCAACGAGGTAGTCGCCACCCTTGACGGTGTCGAACGTGTGCCACTCCCACGAATCCTCTTCGACGTTGGCGAGCGCTGCAGCCATTCCGCCCTGTGCGGCACCTGTGTGCGAACGGGTCGGGTACAACTTGGAAATCACGGCCGTCTTGGTGTGTGGCGCCGACTCGATTGCGGCGCGCATTCCCGCCCCACCTGCTCCAACAATGACAACGTCATATTCGTGGTGATGAACCGTAGGCACGAACTACTCCTTATATAGATGTGAGGAAGAAAACTAGCTGACTGAACAGAACGACGGAAGCAAGTCTGCTGGGCTTCCGGCAGGGCAGGGATCAAGCGTGAAAAGGACGAGTGTTCCCAGGACCAGCAACAGCGCGGTCGACCCGTAAAGCCCTCCGAGCAAGACCTTCTTCAACTTCGCGCGGTAAACGTAGTCGTCGACAATCGTGCGCATTCCGTTGGTGCCGTGAAGAACAGCAAGCCACAGGAGGGTGACATCAAACCACTGCCACATCGGGTCAGCGAGCTTGCCGGCGACGAAAGCGAAGTCGATTGCGTGAACACCGCCGTCTTGCATCACGTTGACGATGAGGTGGGTGAAGATCAGGAAGACGAGGAAGAATCCGGAAACACGCATGAAGACCCATGCGAGACGGTCGAGCTTGAGGCGCTTCGTCAGATTCATTAGTGGCCTCCCGAAAAAACGTTCATGAGGTGACGCGGCACGAACGCAATCATGAGCGCAGTCCACAAGCCGAGAACGACGTAAAACATGTGGCGCTGGTACTTCGTTCCCCACGACGTCGAGTCGACGAGAATAACGCGGAGTCCGTTCATCGCGTGAAAGACAATCGCTGCGACAAGTCCGGCTTCGCCGATCCCCATGATGGGTGTCTTGTAAGCGCCAATCACTCCGTTGTAGACCTCGGGGCTGATGCGCAGAGTCGCGGTGTCGAGAACGTGAACGAGGAGGAAGAAGTAAATGGCGATTCCCGTGATGCGGTGAAGCACCCACGACCACATTCCTTCATGCCCGCGATAGAGAGTTCCCGCAATCTTTGTTTTCGATTCGCGCTCTGCAGTTGTGCTCACTCACATCTCCTTGACGTAGTCCCGATGCCTTCCACTTTACCCGTCTCGCGTAGGCTGAATGACATGGCAACGGCCCTCGACAGCAACTTTTACGCGATTATTCCCGCGGGGGGCGTTGGTTCTCGTTTGTGGCCACTGTCTCGTGCGGATGAGCCGAAATTCCTGCACGATCTTGCGGGAACGGGCAATTCGTTGCTCGTTGACACGTGGAACAGACTCACCCCGATAGCCGGGAACAACATTGTCGTTGTGTGCGGGGTCGCGCACAAAGCAACCGTCACCGAAGAACTTCCACAGCTGAACGCCGTCGACCTAATTCTTGAGCCGTCACCCAAAGACTCGACCGCCGCCATTGCGCTCGCAGCTGCGGTGCTTGTGCGCCGAAACCCCGACGCGATAATCGGTTCGTTTGCCGCAGACCACGTCATCGCCGATGACCGACGATTCGGTAACGCAGTTCGCGAAGCAATTGCCACGGCGCTCGCTGGATACATCGTGACAATTGGAATTCGCCCGACCGAACCGTCGACGGCGTTCGGGTATATCGAAACCGGAGCCGCCCTCGCAATTGATGGTGCACCTCATGCGCGCTCGGTGAGCAAGTTCGTCGAGAAGCCCAAGTTGGACGTCGCCATTGATTACGTCGACGGCGATCGGCACCTGTGGAACGCGGGGATGTTCATCGCACGGGCGAGCGTGCTGCTCGATGAGCTCCGCACACATCGGCCAGACGTTGCAGAACCCGTTGAAGCCATCGCGGATGCGTGGGATTCGCCAGAACGCGACGAGACCGTTGCACGGCTCTGGCCCACGATTCCGAAGGTTGCCATTGATTACGCAATCGCCGAGCCCGCCGCTGAAGCAGGAAAACTGGCCGTCATCCCTGGAGAGTTTCACTGGGACGATATCGGTGATTTCGCTGCGCTGGCCAGACTTCACAACCATGGGCGAGCAAACGTGCTCGTGACACTCGGGGAAAACACTCGTGTACTCAACGAGGGTGCGAGCGGACTCGTCGTCTCGCAAACGTCCCGGCTCATCTCCGTTGTCGGCGTCAAGGACATCGTCATTGTTGACACACCGGATGCACTCCTCGTCACCAACTCCACCAACGCGCAACGAGTCAAATCGATTGTCGAATCAATCCGTGCCATGGGCGCGGACGACGTTCTCTAGCGCAATTTGTTTCTGCCGAATCGCAGAGAAGGCTTACCGACCGCTCTCGCTAGGACACTCCAAAAGTAACGATTTGGGCGCATTTGTCAGGAAAGTCGTGCCAATGCAATGAGTGTTGTCGTCGGGTAAATAAGATGTAGGCAGAAGTGGCACACAGTGCGTCGATTTGTCGCCCTGAACGCCACACCACATCGGAAGGAAATACCTTGACATCACTCACAAAGCGCGCCCTCACCGGGCTTGCTCTCGCGGGTGCCGCCAGCCTTGTACTCGCTGGTTGTGCCGCAGCTCCCGACGCATCGGACTCCGCAGTCCCCGAGATTGATTACCTCGCCTGCGCAGTTTCCGACGAGGGTTCATGGAACGACAAGTCGTTCAACCAGTCGGTTTACGAAGGCCTCACCAAGGCACAGGACGAACTCGGCGTACAGATCAACGACGCAGAGTCCGCATCACCCGACGACTTCGGCCCGAACCTTCAGGCCATGATCGACGCAAGCTGCGACATCACCATCGCAGTTGGATTCAACCTCGTTGACGCAGTCAACGCAGCAGCTGAAGCAAACCCCGACGTCAACTTCGTGACCGTCGACGGTTGGAGCAACGGCGCAACGAACCTCAAGCCCATCGGTTACTCGATGAACCAGTCGTCCTACCTTGCTGGCTACCTCGCAGCAGCACAGTCGTCGACCAAGGTTGTCGGAACCTACGGTGGAATGCAGATTCCTGCTGTTACTGACTTCATGACCGGTTACTACTACGGTGCAATGGCATGGGGTGCAGACAACGGAGAGACCGTCAAGGTCGTCGGTTGGGACCCAGCAACGGAGACCGGTGACTTCATCGGTGACTTCGTTCCTAACTCGGGAACCTCGAAGTCGATCGCAGCTGCACAGATCCAGGCCGGCGCTGACGTCCTGTTCCCTGTCGGTGGCGACCAGTTCGGTGCCGTTTCTGAAGCAATCACCGAAGCCGGCATCGACGGCCGCATGATTGGTGTTGACAAGGACATCGCTGCAAGCAGCCCAGAGTACGCAGAGTGGATTCTCTCGTCGGCTGAAAAGCGTATGACCAACGCTGTCTACGACATCATCAAGGCAATCGCTGTTGACGGTGAAGCATTCAATGGTGACTACTACATCGGTACCCTCGAAAACGGTGGAACTGCCCTCTCGGCAATCACCAACTACTCGGGTGCACAGCCGCAGTCGGAGCTCGAAGCCAAGCTTGAAGAACTCAAGGCTGGCATCATCTCGGGAGACATCAACCCTCTCGGATAGTCATTGGCTAACCACGGCCGGGGGTCGTCGGGACATTCGTCTCGGCGGCCCCCGGCTCATAATCGGTAGGATTCAACCATGAAGCTTGAACTCCGCGGAATCACGAAACGGTTCGGCACGCTCGTCGCTAACGACAACATCAATCTCGTTGTGAAGCCGGGTGAAATCCACAGCCTGTTGGGTGAAAACGGAGCCGGTAAGTCGACGCTGATGAACGTTTTGTACGGATTGTATGCCGCCGACGGTGGCGAGATTTTGTTGGACGACGTCGTCCAGAATTTCAAGGGACCGGGTGATGCGATGGCCGCTGGTATCGGAATGGTCCACCAGCACTTCATGCTCATCCCAGTGTTCACCGTCGCCGAGAACGTCGTGTTGGGAAACGAGCCAACATCGGCGCTCGGTGTTCTCAATCTCGATGAGGCACGCAAGCGCGTTCGCGAGATTTCCGATCGTTTCGGGTTTGATATCGACCCTGACGCGCTCGTTGAAGACCTCCCAGTGGGATCGCAACAGCGCGTCGAAATCATCAAGGCACTCGCCCGCAACGCGAAGGTTCTCGTCCTCGACGAACCAACGGCAGTGTTGACGCCGCAAGAGACCGACGAACTCATGGGAATTATGCGCGACCTCGCCAAAGCGGGGACGTCGATCGTCTTCATCACGCACAAACTTCGTGAGGTGCAAGCGGTTGCTGACCGGATCACCGTCATTCGACTCGGTGCCGTCGTTGGCGAAGCAAAGCCAACAGACAGCGCCGGTTCGCTCGCGACCCTGATGGTCGGTCGCGAGGTTGATCTCAACGTCCACAAGAGTAAGGTCTCACTCGGTTCGAGCGGTCTCAGGGTGTCCGGCCTCACTGTTGTGGGCGACCGTCACACCAAAGTCGTCGACGACGTCTCGTTCGACGTTCGCGGTGGGGAAATTCTTGCCATCGCCGGTGTCCAAGGAAACGGGCAGACCGAATTGGCAGAAGCTCTCGTTGGACTTCGGACACCGAGTGCGGGGTCAATCCACTTGGGCGAACTCGACATCACTCACTCATCAGTGCGCGAGGTCATCGATGCTGGCGTCGGTTACATCCCCGAGGACCGCAAGAAAGACGGACTCGTTGGTGATTTCACGGTCGCGGAGAACTTCATGCTCAACAAGTCGTATGCGCCGCCGTTCGCGAAAGGAATCTCGATCGACTTCGCGAATCGCGATCGACTGTCCGACGAACTCATCTCGGACTTTGACGTTCGCACCCCTGGCCGTGAGACCCTCGCGAAACAGCTCAGCGGTGGAAATCAACAAAAAGTCGTCGTCGCGCGTGAACTGAGCCGCGATCTCAGTCTCCTCATCGCGTCGCAACCTACGCGAGGGGTCGACGTCGGTTCGATCGAATTCATTCACGAACAAATTGTTGCGACACGAGATGCCGGCAAACCGGTCGTCATCATTTCGACCGAACTTGACGAGGTCACAGCTCTTGCTGACAGAATCGCCGTCATGTACCGCGGACGGATTATTGGAATCGTTGACGGAAAAGAGTCACGCGAAAAGCTCGGAAAGATGATGGCGGGGGTAGCGGTATGACCACGACACCGAAGGCGGTAAAGGCCGATGCGCGATGGTCAATCGCCGCTAAAGAAATCGTCTCCGGCGGCGCGTTTCGCGCGTTCCTCTCCGTCTTGCTCGGCTTTGTCGTCGGCGCACTCTTCATGGTCGGTTCCAACGAGGAATTCCTCAAGGCACTCTCGTATTTCACCGCTCGTCCAACTGACGCCCTGACCGCAGGATGGGGCGCGATTGCCGACGGATACGCCGCCTTGTTCAGGGGATCGATTTACAACTACAACGCCGACAACCTCGTCGCAGCTCTTCGACCGATCACAGAAACCCTTCGTTTCGCGGCACCACTCATTGCAGCCGGCCTCGGTGTCGCGCTGGCGTTTAGGGTCGGCCTCTTCAACATTGGAGCGAGCGGACAAATCCTTTTTGGTGCGCTCGCCGCGACCGCAGTGTCGACCCGCGTCGAGCTTCCGTGGGGAATCCACCTCGTCGTAGCCGCCGTAACCGCCATCATCGCCTCCGCTGCATACGGTGCGCTCGTTGGGTTCCTCAAAGCACGAACGGGCGCGCACGAAGTTATTGTCACCATCATGCTCAACTACATTGCAGCCGGACTTCTCACTTTCGCATTCCGTCAAGAGTCGTTGCTTCGTGAAACAGGCGGAGGCGGAACTCCCAAGTCGGACGCACCCGCCGAGACCGCTCAGCTTCCGTTGCTCCTGGGCGACAGCTACATGCTCCACGCGGGAATCGTGCTTGCACTCGTCGCCGTGGTCATTTACTGGTGGCTTATGGAGCGCTCGACGATCGGATATCGATTCCGCATGGTCGGCCACAACGCCGACGCGGCGCGCACTGCCGGCATCAACGTTGAACTCACCTTCGTCGCGGCTATGGCCGTGTCGGGAGCGTTCGTCGGCTTGGCTGCCATCAACCAAGCACTCGGAGCGCGCGCAGGGCTAACGCCAGACATTGATGGCTCAATCGGATTCGACGCCATTACGGTCGCACTGCTTGGCTCATCAACTGCACCGGGTGTTCTGCTCGCTGGACTTCTCTTTGGCGCATTCAAGGCGGGCGCACCGTCGATGCAGGTCATCGGGCTTTCACCCGAAGTGACCGGGGTTGTCCAGGGGTTCATCGTGCTCTTCATCGCTGCGCCGCCGCTCATTCGGGCGATCTTCCGTCTTCCCGCTCCGCAAAAGACGACCGTTGTCGCCGACTGGTGGGCACGACTCACGAGAAAGAAGGCAGCTAAGTGAGCACCGTCGCAGCATCGACCCAGTTCCAGTCAGCGGAAGCTCCGCGCACATTCAAAGCCGCAATCGTCATGGGCGTGTTCGCACTCGTCGTGTTTGTCGCGTTCGGAGTCTTCGGCAAGCCAGACAATGTGACCTTCCAGTGGTCTAAGCCGGACGATGTCATTCACATCCCCGATTTCATTGTCGGATCGAGTCTCGTCGGTCTCGCCATCGGTGCGATTCTGATTCTCATCGCGGCAATTGTCGCCGTCAACGCATCTCGTCGACGACGCAACCCTCAGTGGATTTCGCTGATTTTTGGGTTCTTTGCGATCATCGCGCTACTTGCGTGGCTCGCGGCCGGTAACGCCGTTCCATTCGCGTTCATTCTCGGCAATGCCATTGTTCTTGCGGTCCCCATCGCACTCGGTGCAATGGGCGGAATTATGTCTGAGCGAGTCGGTGTCGTGAACATCGCGATCGAGGGGCAGTTGCTAACCGGCGCATTCCTCGCGGCAGTGGTCGGTTCCCTCACCGACAGCCTCCTGCTCGGACTCGTCGCAGCGATGGTCGGTGCCGCCCTGCTATCCATGGTGCTCGCGGCCTTTGCGATCAAGTACCTCGTCGACCAAATCATCGTCGGTGTCGTCTTGAACGTGCTGGTCCTAGGAGTGACAAACTTCCTCTACTCGCAGTGGCTTGCCAACGACGGTGAGCGATCGAACTTCCCAGGGACGTTCGACATCACGCCGATTCCGTTCCTTTCCGACATCCCCATCATTGGACCGGCCCTCTTTGAAAACCGTCTGACAACGTATCTGGCGTTCATCATCATTCCGGTGCTCTGGTTCTTCCTCTTCAAGACCAAACTCGGACTTCGAGCCCGCGCCGTCGGTGAACACCCCCTCGCTGCTGACACCGTGGGCATCAACGTCGCGCGAACGCGCTTCTGGTGGGTCACCCTCGGTGGTGTCGTCGCCGGGCTCGGTGGAGCAGCACTGACAATCGGCTCTGTCGGTGCGTTCGGTCGCGGAATGTCGGGAGGCCAGGGCTTCATCGCACTCGCCGTCGTCATTCTTGGCCGCTGGCACCCGTTCTACGCTGCAGCTGCTGCGCTGTTGTTCGGCTTCTCGATCATCCTCCGCGTGTGGGCAAACCAGGTCAGCCCGGGTATCCCGACCGACTTCATCACGATGGTTCCGTATCTTGTGACCCTCATCGCCGTCGTCGGTTTCGTCGGCCGAGTCAGAGCACCGGCGGCCGATGGCCAGCCGTACATCAAGGGTTAACTCTGATGTCCGTTGACTGGGATCTCCTCACGTCCCACGCTGTGGAGGCAATGTCCAAGGCGTACGTTCCGTACTCGAAGTTTCCCGTCGGCGCAGCCGCAATCGTCGACGATGGTCGAATTGTCGTCGGGTGCAACGTCGAGAACGCAAGTTACGGGCTCGGACTTTGTGCAGAGTGTTCACTCGTCAGCGCCTTGACGATGTCGGGAGGTGGCAAACTCGTCGCATTTAGTTGTGTCGATGGAAACGGTGAAACGCTCATGCCGTGTGGCCGGTGCCGCCAACTCCTTTTCGAACACTCAGCTCCCGGAATGCAGTTGCTCACCGTGTCAGGTGTGAAGACCATCGATGAGGTCATTCCCGATGCTTTTGGGCCGTCGACGCTCGACGCCTTCACCGCCACCGACCCGGCGGACAACACAGGATGCGAGGGTTGCGAGTGAGTGGAATCGAAGCTTTTGATGCCGTTGATCTGATCAAGGCAAAGCGGGACGCTGGGGAGCTGTCGGCAGCTGAAATCGGTTGGCTCATCGACGCGTATGTTCGCGGTGTCGTTGCTGACGAGCAGATGTCAGCCATGACGATGGCCATTCTTTTGCGGGGAATGAATCGGCGGGAGACCAACGATCTCACAGCGGCAATGGTGGCTTCCGGTGAGCGTCTCAGCTTCTCGCAGTTGTCCAAGCCCACCGCAGACAAGCACTCCACTGGCGGAGTCGGGGACAAGATCACACTTCCGCTCGCGCCGCTCATTGCGAGCTTCGGCGTCGCCGTGCCGCAGTTGTCAGGGCGAGGACTCGGTCACACGGGAGGCACACTCGACAAGTTTGAGTCCATCCCGGGGTGGCGTGCCAACCTCTCGAACGAGGAAATGTACGCACAGCTCGAGTCGGTCGGTGCCGTGGTGTGCGCAGCTGGCTCAGGGCTCGCACCTGCGGATCGCAAGCTCTATGCGCTCAGGGACACAACGGGAACAGTCGAAGCGATCCCGTTGATTGCCTCGAGCATCATGAGCAAGAAGTTGGCAGAGGGCACGGACGTGCTTGTGCTCGACGTAAAGTTCGGGAACGGCGCGTTTATGTCGACCCTCGAGCGGGCAACGGAACTGGCTGAAGTGCTCGTTGGCATCGGCACCGACGCCGGCGTCAAGACTCGCGCGGTTCTCTCCAACATGAACACACCGCTCGGGCTTGCGATTGGCAACGCGAACGAAGTTCGTGAATCCGTCGAAGTGCTTGCCGGAGGAGGACCCAGTGATGTTGTTGACCTCACGGTCACGCTCGCCGAGCACATGCTCGAACTAGCTGGGCTGACCGACGTGGATGTTCGCGCGAACCTTTCCAACGGCAAGGCGATGGAAAAGTGGCGAGCGATGGTGAGCGCGCAGGGCGGCGACCCGGATGCAGCACTGCCCACCGCCTCCGAAACGCACGTTGTCACAGCCGATCGTGACGGTGTTGTCACCCATATGGATGCACTTCCGTTTGGAATTGCCGCGTGGAGGCTCGGCGCTGGTCGTGCACGCAAGGAGGACGACGTCGTTCACGCTGCTGGAATCGATCTACACGTCAAGCCAGGCGATGCGGTGAAGGCAGGTGACCCCGTCTTCACTCTCTCTGCCAACGACGCTGCACGCTTTGCTCGTGCCCACGACGCTCTCGATGGCGCTTGGGGAGTCGGGGAATCCGCACGGGATATCGGCCCGCTCATCGGCGGAATCATCGGCTCGTGAGTCGATTTATTCTTCCCCAGGTTGCGCCGGGCGAGCGCAGCCAGCACGTTCTTCCGGGAACCGATGTCGTTATCGAATCCCTGCCGAAGGTCTCCCTGCACGATCACCTCGACGGTGGGGTGCGGCCACACACGATTGTTGAGATAGCAGCACGCGACACCATTGACATCCCAACGACCGATGCGCGGGCGCTGGGCGAGTGGTTCAGGACACAGGCCGACTCTGGGTCGCTTCCCGATTACCTCGAAACCTTCAGTGTGACGCTGTCCGTCATGCAGACTTCGGAGAACCTCGAGCGCATCGCGGGCGAGTTTGTAGACGACCTCGTCGCGGACGGCGTCGTCTATGCGGAGATTCGGTGGGCACCTGAGCTGCACGGTGAGCTCGGCCTCAGCCTTGACGATGCTGTCGATTCTGTCCAGCGCGGAATCGACGGTGGAATTGCTAGGGCCGAAAAATCCGGAAGGCCGATT
>CAEZUE010000002.1_pt1 | contig 21727 bp, 17 predicted proteins | sample 7264421 | NCBI WGS metagenome assembly CAEZUE01 (sample SAMEA6813822, study PRJEB35770) | uncultured Microbacteriaceae bacterium | biome: Freshwater; feature: Freshwater reservoir; material: water | place: Czech Republic | collected 2016-04-20 | depth 0.5m m | reverse complement strand
ACCAACAACCTTCTCGGATACACACCGAGCGAGCTTCTCGACGAATCCCTCGATGCTGTCGGGCGGGGGGATTCGAGCACTGCGTTCTCTGTGATCGACCGCGTGGTTCAGACCGGTAGCGACCCGCGCCGCTTCGTCGAGGATGTTCTCGAACGCTATCGCGACCTCGTTATCGTTGATGCTACGGGCGACGGAGCTCAGGCAGTCCTCCGCGGAATTCCCGCCGACGAAGTGGGTCGCATGCGGGCGCTCGCAACGCTCTACGGTTCACGAGCACTTTCTCGCGCAGCTGACATCGTCAACGACGCGCTGTCGAACATGACCGGCACGACCCCACCGCGAATTCACCTCGAACTGATGATTGCGCGGTTGTTGGTTGAACGCGGGGCCGGCAATAGCCCGAGCGAATCACCGGCGCCCGTTGCAGTGGCAGGGCCGTCCGCACCAACAGCGCAAGCCTCAAAGCCAGCAGAAGCCGCCGCCCCGTCCGTTACCGCCGAACCAACGGTCGCCATGCCACCCGTTGCGGTGGCTGCTCCAGAGCCAAAGGCGCCACCCGCCGTCAAAGAACAACCCGTAAAGCCCGCAACTGAGTCTGGCGCAGAGGGATTGGCGCTCTCCGACGTGACGGAGATTTGGGACGATGTCGTCGAAGACCTCAAAGAGAACCCGGGAGCGTGGGTCGTCGTGAACGCCGCAAAGCCAGTCTCACTCGAGGGTGATGTGTTGCAGCTTGATTTCACCGATGCCGTATTCCTCGAACGGTTCAAAGAAAAGCCATCGAGCGGCACGGCAGTGTTCGAGGATCTTCGCGAGGCACTCATCGGCGCGCTCGGGATTCGGTTCAGGTTCGTGCCACGCGTTGGTTTAGGGATTCCGCTCACGGGGGTGACGCCTGCTGTGACTCCGACTGCGGCGCCCGCTGAGCCAACGAATCCTTTTGTTGCGCAAGCAGAGGCCGACGCAGTCGCGCGTGCCGATACTGCGTCGGTCGAACAAGTTGAGCCAGCCGCCGAACCAGTGGCGAAACAGGCCGAGGAACAACGCGGTGAGGCCGTCGTTCGAGATCTTCTCGGCGCAACGCTCATCGACACGATCGACCGAGAGGTCGCCCCCGGTGCTCGATTCGTCGACGCGGATGACACGAGTGAATCGCTCTTTGCGTCGCCAGGGGACAACGCGACGGACACTGCGTCGGCTGAGACTCCACCTTCGGAACGCTGATCGTGTACGACGGAATTCTGCAAGAGCTTATTGACGAGTTCGGGCGCTTGCCCGGAATCGGTCCTAAGTCTGCTCAACGAATCGCGTTTCACGTGATTCAAACCGAGGCTTACAACCCGAACCGCTTGTCGGAGATTCTTGCCACCATCCGCGATGTTGTGAAGTTCTGTGCGGTGTGCGGCAACGTCTCGCAAGAAGAGCAGTGCTCACTCTGTCGCGATCCGCGCCGAACCCGCGACACCATTTGCGTTGTCGAAGAGGCGAAAGATGTCGTGGCCATCGAACGAACCCGCCAGTACAAGGGTCTGTACCACGTCTTGGGCGGTGCAATCAGCCCCATCGATGGCATTGGTCCAGACCAGCTCCGCATCGGCATGCTCCTTGAGCGCCTTCGCGACTCGTCGATAACCGAGATCATCCTCGCGACCGATCCCAACGTCGAAGGTGAAGCGACGGCGACGTATTTGATCCGCTTGCTCGAGCCACTGGGCATCAGACTTACTCGTTTGGCCAGCGGACTTCCCGTCGGCGGTGACCTCGAATACGCAGACGAAATCACCCTCGGCCGCGCATTCCAACACCGCACCCGAGTGTCCGGAACCTAATCACCGCTAGAATTTAGGCAGGGCGGGCGACTTAGCGAACGCCTTTTGTTGTATCCAGTAGTGAAGTGAGTTCTGTGTCTCTCATTGTTCAAAAATTTGGCGGATCGTCCGTCGCGGATGCTGAAAGCATCACGCGTGTGGCGCGCCGAATTGTTGCGACAAAGGCACTCGGTCACGATGTCGTTGTCGCAGTTTCAGCAATGGGGGACACCACAGACGACCTCGTCGATCTCGCTCATTCCATCACCGACAGACCAGATCCGCGTGAGATGGATATGCTCCTCACGACGGGCGAACGAATTTCCATGGCGTTGCTTGCCATGGCCATCAAGAGTCTCGGGGTGGACGCCCGTTCGTTTACGGGAAGCCAAGCCGGAATGATGACTGACTCGCAGCACGGCGCGGCTCGAATCGTAGACGTAACGCCAGATCGCGTGCGCGAAGCGCTCGACGAGGGAGCCGTCGCAATTGTTGCCGGTTTCCAGGGTTTTAACCGTGATTCTCGCGACATCACAACGCTTGGCCGTGGCGGCAGTGACACAACGGCGGTCGCGCTCGCTGCCGCACTCGACGCAGAAGTGTGTGAGATTTATACCGACGTCGACGGGGTATTCACCGCGGATCCACGCGTTGTTCCCAAAGCGCACAAAGTCGATGTTGTGACCTATGAAGAGATGCTCGAATTGGCCGCGGCAGGGGCGAAGGTGTTGCACATTCGGGCTGTCGAGTACGCTCGACGCCATGGTGTGCGCCTGCACGTGAGGTCAAGCTTTAGTGATTCACAAGGGACGCTCGTCGCCGCGGAAAGAGGAAAGAACATGGAAGAACCCATCATCACGGGTGTTGCTGGCGACCTTAGTGTTGCCAAGGTGACAGTAATCGGGGTTCCCGATGTCCCCGGTAAGGCGGCCCAGATTTTTACGCTTGTCGCGGGTACGGGCGCCAACATCGACATGATTGTTCAGAACGTTTCCGCAGCCAACACGGGCCTCACCGATATTTCGTTCACGCTGCCGCGGACGGAAGGAGATGCTGTCGTCGCGACGTTGCGTTCGTCGCAGGCTGACGTCGGATTTGCTGACGTTGCCTACGACGACAACATCGGTAAACTTTCGGTCGTAGGCGGAGGAATGCGAACCAACGCGGGAGTTTCCGCACAACTCTTCACCGCGTTGTTTGAGGCGGGAATCAACATGGAGATGATCTCAACGTCGGAAATCAGAATCTCCGTCGTCACTCGCGGAGACGAACTCAAACGTGCCATGGGCGTCGTCCATGCAGCGTTCGGTCTCGACGGAGACGTTGACGCCGTCGTTTACGCAGGGACGGGTCGATAAATGGGCGTTCGAATTGGTGTGGTTGGTGCGACGGGTCAGGTGGGCGCCGTTGTCAGGAAGCTGCTCGACGAGAGGAACTTCCCGATCGACGAGATTCGTTTTTTCGCGTCGTCGCGAAGCGCAGGGAAGACCCTTTCGTTCCAGGGCCGCGAGGTTGTCATTGAAGACGCAGCGACGGCAGACCCGACCGGTCTCGATATCGCGATTTTCTCAGCCGGAGCAACCCTGTCGAAGGCGCAATCGCCTCGATTTGCGGCAGCCGGCGTCATTGTGGTGGACAATTCGAGCGGCTGGCGAATGGACCCTGAAGTACCACTCGTCGTCGCCGAAGTAAACCCTCACGCAATCGATGACGCTGTCAAAGGAATCATCGCGAACCCCAACTGCACCACGATGGCGGCCATGCCGGTTCTCGGCCCACTTCACAAAGAAGCCGGCTTGAAGCGACTTCAAATAGCTACGTACCAGGCTGTTTCGGGCGCTGGCCTCTCGGGTGGGGAAGAGCTTTCCAATCAAATTCTTTCAGCTGCATCACAAGATCTCATGGGCCTCGTTCACGACGGTTCGTCGGTGTCGATGCCGCCGGCGGAGAAGTTCCCAGCCAACATCGCCTTCAACATCATTCCCCAGGCAGGGAATTTTGTTGACGACGGGTTGGGCGAGACGGACGAAGAAAAGAAGCTTCGTAATGAATCGCGGAAAATATTGGAAATCCCCGATCTCGCCGTGTCAGGAACGTGTGTCCGCGTTCCCGTGTTCACGGGGCACTCGCTGTCGATTCACGCTCAGTTCGAACGCCCGATTTCCCCAGAGCGTGCCCACGAAATTCTGGAGCACGCGCCCGGAGTCCAACTCGTCGAAGTTCCGACGCCGCTCAAGGCAGCTGGGGCTGACCCGAGCCTCGTTGGGCGAATCCGTCAGGACCAATCGATTGCTGACGGTACTGGATTGGTGATGTTCATTTCAAACGACAACCTTCGCAAGGGAGCTGCGCTCAACGCGGTACAAATCGCCGAGGCGATTGTTGACCGTAAGGGTCTCCGCTAACCGTTCGACGACCGCGTGGCACGAAGCGCCATAGTCACAGCTGCGTAAACGATGAACGCGGCAAGGAGTACTTGAGCAGCGGCAACGGGGACAACCGTTGCAAGCCAGACACCGCCTAGTGACGTCACCGCAGCTCCTGCACCAAGGGCGATGCTGGGTTTGACGGGAAAGCTACTCGCCCGAACGGTACTGATTGTGCCCGAAATTGCGGCTGGGATCATGGCAACCAACGACAACGCCTTGGCGTTGAGGTCGCTAACGCCAAACACGACAATGAGCACGGGGACGGCGATCAGCCCACCACCGACTCCGAGTAGTCCAGCGATGAACCCCATGACGCAGCCGAGAACGAATAGTTCAACAATTGTGCCGAGCGACCGTTCGAGAAGCACGTCACGGCTGGGGAGTGTGACGAAAACCATGATTGCTGTTGCCACAAGAACCGCGACAAACGCCCATCGAATTGCCCTCACGTTGAGCTTTCTCAGTGCGAGTGTTCCCAGAGGCGCCGTGAGGATTCCACCGGCAGCGATCACGGCACCGAACACGAGTTGATTGGGGGGAACGCTCTGCGAAGCGACGAAGCCGAGCGCCCCGACGGTAGCGGTGGGGATGATGGCGGCGAGGGACATGACAGTGGCTGTTTTGTGCTCTATGGAAAGCAATGACACCAGCAGCGGAACCATGATGATTCCGCCACCGACACCGAAAAACCCGGAGAACAGGCCCGCAACGGCACCGATTGCAGCGAATGACCACCACGGGGTCGTTGGGTTCACGGGAGTCACGCGTCAAGCCTAACCGCGCCGTTTAGACTGGAAGCGTGACCAAGGTTGTAGACGCAGTCCTCGTTGGCGGGGGCATCATGAGCGCGACGCTCGCGACACTGATCAATCGTCTAGAACCGACGTGGTCTATCGACATTTACGAACGCGCCGGTGCTTTGGCAACAGAGTCGTCCAACCCCTGGAACAACGCGGGGACCGGCCACTCAGCTCTGTGTGAATTGAACTACACACCCCAGCTTCCCGACGGAACCGTCTCGACCGTCAACGCCGTCAAGGTAAACCAACAGTTCCAACTGTCACGGGAGTTGTGGTCGGCACTCGTCGACGACGGAACGCTTCCCGACCCGACAGCCTTCCTGGTCCCCGTTCCGCACATGAGTTTCGTGTGGGGCGCCGACAACGTGAAGTATTTGCGCAAAAGATTCGAGGCGCTCAAATCAAACCCGCTCTTCCCCGGTGCAGAGTTCTCGGACGACCCGGCTGTCATCCACCAGTGGGCTCCGCTGCTTATGGTTGGCCGCTCAAAGAACGAACCCGTCGCGGCGTCTCGATTCGTCGATGGAACAGACATTGATTTCGGAGCGTTGACATCACTTTTGGTCGAGCCTTTGAAACGCGACGGCGTCGGAATTCACCTTTCGCACACCGTGACCCGAATCCGCCGACGTCGGGACGGGCTCTGGAGGGTTTCGCTTCGACACGAAGTGGGGAAGACGCCGAGCGAGGTTCTCGCACGATTTGTCTTTGTTGGCGCGGGCGGCTACGCCCTCAATCTCCTGCAGCGAACGGGAATTCCCGAGATTCGCGGGTTTGCCGGCTTCCCCATTTCTGGGCAGTTCTATCGGTGCGACAACCCCCAGATTGTTGCCCAACACCAAGCTAAGGTTTACGGAAAAGCGTCCGTTGGGGCGCCACCAATGTCGGTTCCGCACCTGGATACTCGCCTGGTGGATGGGGAATCGAGTCTATTGTTCGGTCCGTTCGCTGGCTTCACACCTAAGTTCCTCAAGGCGGGAAAGCTGACCGATCTCCCGTTCTCGATTCGACTCGGAAACCTCATCCCGATGCTCGCTGTCGCACTGACCAATTTCGGTCTAGTCAAGTACCTGGTTTCTGAGGTCTTCGCAACGCGCGACCGCAAACTTGCAGCTCTTCGGGAGTACTTCCCCGAGGCGACCGCTGACGACTGGTATGGGTACACCGCCGGTCAGCGAGTCCAGGTTATCCAGCGCGACTCGGTCAAGGGTGGTGTGCTCAAGTTCGGCACTGAAGTCGTTGCGCACAAAGACGGTTCAATTGCGGGACTTCTCGGCGCTTCCCCCGGTGCATCCACGTCTGTCGCAGCAATGCTCGACGTGCTCAAGACGTGCTTCCCAGAGAAGATCGCCGAATGGACCCCGACCATCACCAAGCTTGTTCCCTCGTATGGAATCGACCTTTCCGCGAACCGGGCTGCGGCCGCCAAGTCTCTCCGCCGAACAGCAGCAACGCTCCGAATCAGCTAAGGCCTGATTTCAAAAGCCATCGACCGGCGTTTGCACGAGGTCAAAAGGCTTCGTTGTGAACTTCGCGACGTGTTCACGCGCACCGGATTTGTGTCGATGGGAATGATGAGCGGCAACGACTCTCCGACCGCGTTGATGGCTCGGATTTCGATTGCGAGCGATTGAGGCTTGGTTCCGCCAATTCGGATGGTGGAAATGGTGGATGGCCTGAACGATTCTCCTGGAACGCCATTTCGAACTACTCGCGCGCGGAGGGATGCGTCTCGGTAACCACCTGCGTCCCCTGGCGCGCACACGACGATGGTTCGATTGCGACCCTCTGTCCATGTGGTGAGGTGTTCCGGGTTGGAGGGGAGTGTTGCCGGCATGACCGTTTCGGTGGAGGAGCGTTGAGGCGAGGCACCCATCGCCGTCTCTGCGCGAACCGTGATGGAGTAGTGAACCCCGTTCGTCAGGCCGCCAATCGTGCAGCCGTTTGCCGTCGTGATGCACGTGTGGTTCCCAGGGTTCGCGGACGCCACGAAACGTTCGACGGGACGACCACCGTCGGCCCCTGGCGTCCACCTGATCTCGATGGATCGATTTCCTCGAGTCGCCGCGAGGGCAGATGGTGCATCGGGCAATCGTGCCGGGCGTGCGGACAGAGGGGCCGACTCCGTGAACCCAACCAAGGAGATTGCGCGAACGCGCACGGTGTACTGATGTCCGTTGACGAGACCGCCAACGTCACACATCGTTGCAGTGGTTTCGCACCCCGCGATGTGTCCGTTGCCAACTACTGACACTGCGTAACGCACGGGCGTCTCACTCGACGCGTCGGGATTCCACGACACGGTGATTCCTTCCGAGCGCTCGAGGACGGCAACCCCTGTGGGGGCGTCAGGTGGCGAGATTAAGGCGAATCGCGTGACGTGTGCGTTCACCGCGCTCAACACGTCAACGGTGTACTCCGACACAAAGATCGCATGGGGGCTCACCGTCGATGGAAGAGGTGTGGTGGAGAGGACTGCGCCGTCACTGAGCCGCATGTTCACCAGAACGCCACCTCCTGAAATTGTTGTGGTGTACCACGCGGTTTCCCGAGTCGGGTCGAGCGTGAGCGCCTTGACACCTATTGAGCCAGCTGGCCCGGCGAAATCCGCCGTAATGACTTTCGACGAGGTGTTGAATCCAATAACGCGACCCGGTGTGGTCGTCGTTGAGTACCACATGTCATTGAGTCCGAAGGTTGGCGCGTTAAGACTCGGCGCTATCGCTGCCAGCGTCGTCGTTGATTCAATGGTGGTGCCCGGATTGGTTTTGACAACAACAACTTTGGTTGGCGATGTCGCTGTCATCACATAAAGCGAGCCAGCGCGCGTGATCGCAGACGTTGCTGGACTGTTCGCGGCAGGAATGAACAAGGCTGATGCGAGAAGGCCAGTGGCGACGGTCACCTTGAGAATCGACGTTGGGCTACCGGGAGTCACGATGAACAAATATCCCTGTGAACTCGAACCAATCGCGGTAGAGCCAACAGCCGCGGCGGGAAGAGCCGCGCTAGCGACGCGCGAACGCGTTGTCGTGTCGAGCACAACTATTCGCGCACCGCCAGTCTTGAGTGACACGACGAACGCGATCTGGGTGGAGCCAAGAATCGCCGTCCCTGCTGTAGCCGCGGTTTCGTCTGCTTCCATCGGACTTGTTGTGAAAACACCGCTCACGGTGTCGCGTCGGACGAGCACCCCACCACCCGCGGCGTTCACGCCAATCGCCCAGTGCGCGGAACTCGAAAGATCAAGAACCCAGGGTGAGGTGATTGTGGTGCCGGAGAGCATCGCAGTCGATGAAATGACGTAAGGCCCAGCCGGGGCCGCAAATGCCGGCTGTGGTAGTTCGCTCGCGACGAGGCCAAGCGTTCCGAGTATGAGTGCTGAAATCTCGGCTATCCCAATTGTTCGCCGGAATCGATTCGAATGTGTCATGGGGGCACTTCACCACACACACGTGCAGCGGCGGAAAGGTTATCCACACCGAGCGGGTAATGCCCTCACAAAACAGTCGGCGCCGCGGTAATCCGCGACGCCGACTGGCATATCTCGTCAGATCTAGATTGACCCAACGACAATCAGCGTGTCTCCGGCCTCTGGAACGAACTCGCGATCCTTCGACGGGTTGAGCACGACACCTTGTGAACCGCTCGCTCTCGCTTCTGCTGCGATTCGGTATCCGATGACCGATTCTTTCTTGTTGACACCTGCGGCGACAAGCTGCGAGAAAGCGACGGACTTCTTCAACGGTGCATACGCTTCGATGGGGCGCATGTTCACGGATGCCCCGTCTGCGTCGAACAAGTCGGTGAAGACCGGTGCGAGTGCCGCGTTCTCGGAGACCTGTGCGACAACGAGTGCGGCGAGGTTGTCACTGATGACAAGGTCATCAACAGCTGCAACACGGGCCAGTTCCGCTTTGCGCGAGTCAAGAATTTCAGCGACCAATCTCGTTGGCTTGACCTTGTTGTTCGGGTCGTTGAAAAGCGTATTGAGTTGGAGCATCGTCAACATAGTCTGAGCGTCGGCTTCCGATTCGGAAATCGCGTTGCGATAACCAAGGACAATTACTTCGTCGTAGTGCTTTGCCTCTGCTGCAGCAATCAGTTCGTCGATGTCACCAGTGGTTGCGGAGAACGACACCGCGACGCCGTCAAACTTGAGTGACTGAAGTTCAGCTGGATTCACATACTTCGGTGTTGCGACGATGTGAACACTCGAGCCCTTCGGCAGGAACTCAGCTAGTTCGCTGAGAACTGAACGACCCATCGACGACCATCCGACGACGAGCAAGTGCTCTGCTTTGCGACCTGTTTCCTTGGACGCTGCAACCTTCGGAGCTGTTGCCTTGGCGACGCCGGTGTACGACACCTTGTCGTCGTCAGAAGCAATCGCAATGAACTGGACGCCTTTGGCGATCTTTGACGTGGGTGCTGGGTTGAGGTGGGTCTTTCCAGCCGCGTCGCGAACACCGATGATGGAGGCGGTGTTGAACGAGAGGAGTGCCTCGCCGTAAGTCTTGCCCTCGAGTGCTGGAACCGACGTGAAGTAGATTTCGTCACCATCAAAGTCGAGAAGGTCGAGGATCACGGTGGAGAGTCCGGGCTGTCGTGACGCTTGAGCTGTCACACGAGCAATGACATCGTGCGAGCGGACGGTTTGAACCTGGCCGTTGGTTGCGGTTGTCAGTGCCTCAGCTGTCTGTGCGTCGTCAACTTCGGCAACAATCGGGATTGACGGGTCGTTGACGAGTGACTTGACGGCGAGAACCGTTGACACGACGGTGGCATCTCCAGAGTCGTCAGCGTCAAGGATGATGACAGAGCGAGCCGCGCCGATGTTTGCACGCTTCAGATCACTGGGGTTTGTCGGGTCTCCCTTTCGCGTGATGATGCGCAACTTGCCCAAATCTCCCGCACGAGACGCGATTTCATCTTCCATCTCGACGCGGTCCTGGTCGGCGAAGATGACGACCGTTGGCTTGCTCTGGTTGGAGCCGGCGATTGCGAGTTCCTTGAGGATGGGGAAGATTCGGTTTGACCAGCCGAGAATCACGGTGTGGTTCTTGTTGATGACCGCACTCTTTCCGGCTTTCAGTGTCTGAACGCTGCTCTGAATCTTGGTTGCAACAAAACCGATGACGATTGCGTTGACGGCTGTGCTCGAAACCCACGCGGAGAAGCTTGAGAGTCGATCAGCCCAGTTTGAACGGCCAACGTCACCGAGGGTGGTCCACATGCGGCGGAAGAATTGCTCCCAAAAATCAGGCTCAGTGATAGCAACGCCGAGCGGGGTTGAACTCACCCAGATGGCAAACGCGGTGTTCCACATCGACAAAATGACGAGGAGAATGAATGCGTATGCGACGAACGCACTGGCTTTCGACAGTGAGTTGTCGAAGTAGTAGCGAATTCGCTTAGCGAGGGTGGTCTTTGGGGCTACAGCGGGGACATCTGGCTCACCTTGAGCGCCCTGGCCGTAGTTTTCACGCGGAGTTTCAGTCATAAGTGAAATCTTAGGGAAAAACTAGCCGTTCGTAAACGATTTCACGGATTCGTCTCCAGCCAATTGCCCCACGAATTCAATCGACACGATCGGAAATCGTCCTGCCAGCAGCGGACTAGTGAGTTCGCGAAGTGACTGACGTTGCTTTCCAGAACCGTCAAAATTGTCTGGACTTAGCCAATGTCGGTGTGCAGCAAGAATCGCAGGCCAGTCTTCTACTGTCATGGCGAACCACGCGGTGTCCCGATTGTGTCCTCTGACCGTCAGAGCGTTCCGGAAAACTCCTTCGAAACTGAAGCCGAGCCGCTCGGCGGCGCTGACCGATGGCGCATTGAGCACGTTGCATTTCCACTCATATCGGCGGTAGCCGAGGTCGAAGGCGTGGCCGGCCATGAGCGTCATGGCCTCTGTTGCGGATACCGTGCGCGCGAGATCGTCAAAGTAGCTGATGTTCCCAACTTCAATCGCCCGATTCTCGGGATCAATTCGCAAATAACTCACAACACCCAATGCACAGTTTGTTGCCGTGTCGACGACGGCGTAGAAGACCGCGTCTGTTGCGGCAGCGCGCGATTCGACCCAGTCGCGGAAACCAGACGCCGAGGTGAAAGGGCCAGACAGCATGTACGTCCACAGCGACGGGTTCGTACTCGCATCGCACGCCTGCCACAGGTCATCTCCGTGAGCGTGCACATCCAGCGGTTCGAGCCGCACGCGCTCACCGGTGAGCGTCGTTCCGCCAGGTCGCTTTGCCACACCGGGCGCTACGGCAACTCCAACGCGATTGCCGTCGGCATCGGTCGTCCAGTTCACCGTTGTCGACGTGTGGTTCGCGGAGCCAGCATGATCGGATTGCGGTTCGTTCACTGAACACCTTTCACATCGTGACTCCGATAGTAGTCACTTCGGTACTGCAATCCCGCGACTGCGTACGCTGGGAGAATGACCGATTCGCCCATCACCCTTCTCGACGGCGGCCTCTCAACGGCGCTCGCGGAACTCGGGCATTCCAGCGACGGACCGCTGTGGACGGGTGAATTGCTCCTCAACTACCCTGAATCAGTTACGGCAGCTCACCGCAGTTTTGTTGACGCTGGTGCCGGAATCCTCATCACCGGTTCGTATCAGTTGTCTCGAGACGGAGGGAAGCTCGCTGGGTGGAGTGACGACGACGTCACCACCGCGCTCCGGAACTCGACGACCGCTGCGCGCCTCGCGTCCGATGAAGGCACCCTCGTTGCCTCGAGCATCGGACCGTTCGGTGCGACCCTTACCGGTGGCGCCGAGTTCACGGGCGACTACGGCATTGGATGGAACCTGGTTCGCGACTTCCACGCGAACCGGCTTGACGTTCTGCTGTCGACGGAGCCCGATCTTCTCGCCATCGAAACAATGCCCGACCTCACCGAAATCGACATCATTCTCAATCTCGTGTCCGAGCGCGCACCCGACCTTCCGTTCTGGGTGTCGTGCACAATCGGCGAAGTTGGCGTCACTCGTGTTGGTCAGCCGTTTCAGGACGTTGCGTCACGGGTCGAGGGCCACGCTTCCGCCATTGCTGTCGGCATCAATTGTTCGGCGCCGCACCTGATTGCGCCGTCACTCGCCACGATTGACACCGAGTTGCCGTTCATCGTGTATCCCAACCTCGGTCAAAAGTGGGATGGGCACAGTCAACGGTGGATTGGCGAAGGAATTACGGCGTCCACCGTTGACCTGGCCGAGTGGGTGGCACTTGGTGCGCGAATAATCGGCGGTTGCTGCGGTTACGGGGACGTTGAGATCCGTGAGATCGCACACCGCGTGGGAAGCCTCAACTCACAGGCTTAAACCGCGCAATTACTGTTTCTTGGCTGATTCTTTGACGTTCAAGGCGCCCAAATCACGATTTCGCCACTCGGCGAAGTTAGTATCGAACTGAGGACTTATGCCTATGATTACTGGATTTAAGCGCATTGCGACTGTTGCCGTCGCGTTGGGTTCGCTTATTGCGGGCCTGATTGTTGCTACCCCGGCGCAGGCGTACACCCTCAATCCTGCCGACTTTAACGCTGGAGCAATTGTTTCTGACGCGCAGTTTTACGACGAAAACGCCATGACCGAGGAAGAAATCCAGGCATTCCTCAACGCAAAGATCCCGAATTGTACGAACGGGAAGTGCCTCAACGTTTACCGGGAGGACACGGTTACGCGGCCGGCAACCGTCATCGACGCGCTCATCCCCGGCTCGCCGGCGCTGTGTTCGGCGTATGTCGGAGGAGTGGGCGAAACCGCCGCCCGAATCATCTACAAAGTCCAGAAGGCGTGTCGAATCAGCGCGAAGGCCATTCTCGTCACGCTCCAGAAGGAACAAGGTCTCGTCACTGCGACTGCTCCATCTGACAGCAAACTTCAGATTGCTATGGGGATGGGTTGCCCGGATACCGCCCGCTGCAATTCCTTCTACTACGGATTCTTCAACCAGGTGTATTACGGTGCGTCGCAGTTGCGACGGTATTCAACCCCGGCCAGCTCGCACTATCGCGCATATCCTGCCTATTCGTGGGTGAGCGTGGGGTTCAATCCCAACGCAGCCTGTGGAGCGGCGACGATTTACATCGCCAACGTTGCGACCCACGCTCTGTATCGCTACACGCCATACCAGCCGAACGCAGCCGCACTCGCGAACCTGTGGGGTACGGGGGACGCATGTTCGGCCTATGGAAACCGAAACTTCTGGCGCAACTACAACTCGTGGTTCAACCTCAAGGCCGAATTGAAATCGCAAGTCGCCGCACTTCCCGCTGCCACTCGAACAGCACTCGGAACGATTGTCTCCGAAGCCGGATGCCCTGAGACAGCCAACACCTGCACCATCACGTACCAGACGGGTGTCGTTGCCCTCCGACTACTCGGCACGCTCTCTGTCACGCTCGGCGCAATCGGCACTGCCTATCAAGCAGCTGGCGGGATCACCGGGCCGCTCGGTGCGGTCGTCGCTGCTCAAGAATCGGTCGTGGGTGGAGCCAACGGAAACGGCCTTCGTCAACAGTTTGCCAACGGTTACATCTATCAGGGTCCAACTGGCGCGCCCGTCGTTGTCTTGACACCCATCCACACCGTTTATGCCTCCCAGGGTGGAACGGCTGGGACTCTCGGTTGGCCAAAGTCAGCTCAACGTTGCGCGACAACCCGCTGCGACCAACGATTCGACGGTGGGCTCATCGCTCCTAACTCGTCAGGCACACTCACCGCAGTGCTTGGCCGAACCGGCCTGGCTTACGGCGATTCTGGCGGAGTCAACTCCCCGTGGGGCGCTCCCACTGCCGCCCGCAGCGCGCTGACAATCACGGGACAGGGCTCTGGATTCAAACAGGCTTTCCAAAACGGAACCGCGTATGACAACGGGACCACCGCGACATTCCTTTCGTCACAGCTCGCACCGGCATTGACAGCAGTCGGAGGAGAGGCTGTCACCGGATGGCCGAGCGGATCCCTGCAGGTCTCTGGAATAACGAGGTACCAGCAGTTCACTAACGGAATCCTCTTTGGAAGCACCGCCAACACAACCGGAATTCTCATGCCCCCTGCCGTTGTGACGGCGTGGACAGCAGCGGGTGGAGCTGCCGGATACCTGGGACTACCCACAACCGCTGATCTGGTTGTAGCTGGGCCTGCTGGAACATCAGGAAAGCGAATGACGTTCGGCGGCGGGTTCATCGTGACGGGAACCCCCGGAACGTTCGCTCACCCGACGGCAATTAACAACACTCTGTCCACGATTGGCGGGTTATCAGGTTCGTTCGGGTGGCCGACGGCTCACGCACGAAACGTCAGTGGTTCGTGGTCACAAACTTTCCAGGGCGGAACGATCTCGCTCGCCACGGTGACCCCGCGACCCACCGTCAGCCTCGGGGCTCGAGGCGCTCACGTCGTCTACCTCCAACAGAAGCTGGGAATCCGAGCCGACGGAATCTTCGGCACAGGCACTCGCAATTCCGTCATCGTGTACCAACGTTCGAAGGGGCTCGTTGCTGACGGAATCGTCGGTCCCGCGACCTGGCGTGCGTTGGACGGCAACACGACGACAGTCACGGTTACCCCGAATACGACAACACCGTCCACTCCGACGCCGACTCCATCAGCGTCCCCAACCACCTCGACGACTGGTACGTCAGTCATGGTGTCCCGACCGACAATTCGTGTTGGAGCACGAGGCGCTGACGTCGTCTTTCTCCAACAGAAGCTGGGAATCCGCGCCGACGGAATTTTCGGTACGGGCACGCGCAACGCGGTCATTGTGTTCCAGCGATCGAAGGGGCTCGTCGCTGACGGAATTGTGGGCCCTCGTACCTGGGTCGCACTCGGCTAACTGAGTTGAGGTTGCCGCGTGGCGCGGCGCGAAAACTCGATGGCGAAAATCACGACGAACGTTAGCCCCCACTCAGACAGCAAGCGTGACTCTGTAATGGACTGCACAATCTGAACCGTCAGAACCATCACCGCCGTGAGTGACGCTGCCGATGGTTGGAAGACTGTAGATTTCCAGGTTCGCACTGCGACAACAACGAGCGCGACGGCGAACAGGACGGCACCGACAACTCCAGCCTGAAGTGCGAAGTCCAGCCATGCGTTGTGAGCTTGACTGACGGGAATGTTTCTAATCGAGTGGAGCGCGAAAAATGGCTCCCACATCGGCCAGAATCCGACGTAGCCGTGACCGATGACGGGTTGTTCAGCAATCCGGTTGAGCGTAGCTGCCCAGATGTCAAAGCGGTGTGTGAGGTCTGGTGATTTGCCGAGGAGCGCGGTGAAACGGTCGAAATTCACGAGGGCGACGACAATCGCAATCAGTCCGACCACCCCGGTGCCCCAGACGAGGATTCGCGCAGTGCGAGTTTGACGGCGAGCGATCATCGCGAGTGCGCCGACGACCGCTGCTGCTGCGAGGGCAAGAATCGCTGTGGCCGATTCGGTTCGAACAAAAACATAACCCGACACCGCGAGGTCAATGGCGATGAGCCAACTGAGTCGGCGGCGGGTACCGATTTCCACTGCCGTGAGAATGAGGAACAGGATCGTGAGGATCGCCAAAATGTTGGCGTTTCCCGGCAACCCTTGAATTCGCGCAGCGGGGTCGAAGAGTTCAGCGCGTGACCACGCAATTTCCCGAGGGGTCTCGGACGTAACCGCCTCACCGACCTTGAAAATTGGACGACCCAACACGGCGGCAACGAGTTCGAACGCCAGCGACCCGTAAATCGCAACTCGCAAGACGCTTCTTGCGAGGGCAAACAGTTCGCTCAGGGTTGCCACTCGAGTGAGGGCAAAGGCGACGAGCGCTGTTCCCAGCGCGATGACGACCCCGAGCACGGCTGTTGCGGCATAGGGCGACCACAGCGGAGTGAGCGTGATCCACGCAAAGAAGGCAATGAGCGGAATTGGCAGCACTGTGCCGATTCGAGGCTCCCGCCACACGACAATGAGAGCCCACACGATGGTCACCGCTGGCAAAATCGCCCAGCCGGTGATGCTCAGCGCACTTCGAAATACTTCACCAAGGAGCAGAACAGAGATAACCGCGGCGATCGTCAGTCGGTGAGTGACGAATTCGCGCATGTGCCAATCCTATTGACGACGTGGTGCACGCCGCCGAGACTTCGACTAAACGACGAACGCCGTGCTGGGCAGATCGCGTTCGCCGTCTGCGATTCCCTGCACAATTCGCTCCGCAGCAACCCGCGGTTCCATGCCCTGACCAAAATCGGGGGCCGCTCCGTGGATCGACCGATCCGCAAAACCGGTTTCCGTGTGGCCTGGGCGGGCATCGACCCATCGAACTCCACCGCGGCGAATCTCGCGACCAGCCGCACCGCTGTACGCGTACAGTGCGGACTTCGCTGCCGAATACGCGGCCAACCCGGCGGTTGGGATTTCCGCAATCTTTCCGGAGAGCGTGAGAACGAAGCTTTCTCCACCTTCGCGGCACAGAGGAAGCAGGTGGGTAATCACCGAAATAGGCCCCGTCGCATTGACGGCCATCACCTGCGACACAACGTCGGCCGGGGTCTCTGCCATCGGACCAAACGCGGCAACGCCCGTGGCAATGACAATTCCGTCGATCGATTCAACTTCATCTCGAAGCGCCGACGAGAACTCCTTGATTGACGCTTCATCGGCGATGTCTAGAGGGAGAACGGTTTCCGCCACACTGGCCGCTTTGAGCATTCCAGCTGCGCTGTGTGCACTGGCGACGACTCGTGCTCCACGCTCGGCGAGAGCCTCACTGATGAGCCCACCGAGAACTCCAGAAGCACCAATGACGACAACTGTCTTTCCGTTCATATCACCCATGCGCATACCGCCTTCGTGTTGAGTCTGTTCGCTCTAGGCTAGAGGAATAATGACAGTGCTTTCGACAATCCAAGACCGTTTGGCGCTGCGTTTCAAGAATTTGCTCTCTGGTTCAACGGACGGTAATCCACCGTGGTTGGAGGTTGTCGCTCGAGGTGACGAACCTGGCCACTTTCTTCCCACCGATGCCCCGTGGGTTGTTCACCGTGACTTCGGGACACTTGTCGGTGGGGTTCGTGCGCTCCTCGTACAGGCCCTGCATCCCGGCTCACTCGCGGGTGTCATGCAGCACTCGCGCTACGCGTCCGAGCCCCTCGGTCGTTTGGCTGGGACTATTCGATGGCTAACGGTGACAACGTTTGCGTCCCTCCCCGAAGCCCTCCGCGAAGGGTCGCGCGTTGTTCGGTTGCACAACTCCGTGACCGGCGAATACGAATCACCGGTGCAGGGCCGAATCGCCTACCGTGCTGACGATTCCGACCTACTCGAATGGGTCCACATTGCGTTCATGGAGTCATTTCTCACGGCACACGAGTGGTATTCGCACGTGCCGCTTCCGCGGGGAAACCGCGCAACCGGTGCAGACAACTACATCGATCAGTGGGGCATTAGCGTCAAAGCGCTCGGATTCGAGGACGTGCCGCATTCACGCGCTGAGATGGACGCGAGGCTGGAGCAGATTGCGGCCGCGGGAGTGCTCACGGTGACAGACGACACTCGAGCCGTAATTGCGTTCATTCGGAACCCGCCATTGCCGAGGGCATTCAAACCCGTTTATAGGCTCCTGTATGAAGCGGCGGTCGCATCCCTCCGCCCCGAATATCGGCAGCTATTGGGCCTTCGCGCATGGCCGACGTTCGTGATTGTTCCAGTCGGCCGGGCTCTACTTCGACTCATGCGTTTCGCTATCGGACCCAAGAGTCCAATTGAAGAGGCCGCGATTGAGCGGTTGGTGCGAATTGGCGTGCTGGACGGGCACTGACCCAACCAGTCATTGCCGTCACACAGATTTGGTTAGTGCCAGATGACGTTCCCGCATCGCGAGGAATAGCGGAAAAGTAAACGCCATCGCGGTGACGAACGACAGGGCGATATAAACCCACACTCGACGCATTCCGAGCCGTTTCGCCTCGCTCAGCATGAACACGACTGATGCAAGTGCCACCACGGTGAGATCGGCGGAGAGCACCCAGTCGACGGCGGTTCCAAACCACGCGCCTGCGTAATCGGCCCCGGTCATGACGGCAATACCGTTGAACACCATTGCGGTGACGAGCCCGGTAATCGCGAGAACCAGGTACGTGATGAAGCGTGCATTCTGTGATTTGTTCATTCCATCACCCTACGCCTGTGCAAGACTTCAGCCATGAAAACAAACCCTATTGGGCGTCCCGCGCTGATTGCGGCGATCATTGGCCCGATTCAGGCAGTCCTCGGATGGGTTATTGCCGGGGCTCTTTGGCCAGGCGGATTTGATCACCTCACGAAGACCATCAGTGATTTAGCGGCTGACGATTCACCCGTCAAATGGATTCAGTCGTCCTTTTTCATCCTCGGCGGAACGCTGTCAATCGTTGCGGCGATTTACGCGCGAGCTCTTGCAATGCCCGGTCGAATCGTGATTTTTGTCGCCGGATTGACCACGTATGGGCTGACAATCTTCGCTACGCCGACTCAACTGACCTTCTCCACGTGGCACCGTGTCTTCGCCATCGCGACATTCATTCTGATGTCGGCCTGGCCGTTGTTCTCGATGCGCCTTGGGCGCGACAATCCGTGGGTGCTTCGACCCGTCGGTGCGATCGCGGCGACACTTGCCTTCACGATCGGCTCAGTGATGTTTCTCTCGGTGTGGGCGAACCCCGAACAACCCCTGGTAGGACTGTGGGAGCGTGTTATCGCCGTCTCTCAAGTGTTGTACATGACGGTCGTCGTGGTGATGTCGTGGCGGTACTTCGACAAGAAGAGGGTCATTTAACGCTGGGCATTTCGCGTAATACCTTTTCTAACGGCCGGCCGCCGGCAACTTCGTCGACGATCTTGTCGAGGTAGCGAATCTTCTTCATGAGCGGGTCCTCGATGTTTTGAATCACAACCCCACAAATCCTGCCGGTGATGAGTGTGGCATTGGGATTGATGCTGGCCAGATCAAAGAAATCACTAAAAGTCGTCTGCTCAGCAAGATGCCGATCAATCGCCGGCCCATCAAATCCGGTTAGCCACGTAATCGCCGCGCGCATATCCGCGACGGACGCACCTTTGCGTTCAACCTTTGCAACGTAGTGCGCGTAGACCTCGGCAACGGGGGTCCCAAAAATGCGGTGCATAGCCTTGAGATTACTCAATGTCGATGCCACTCGCCAACGCGGAGTCGGGGTTCGCGTTACGATGAAAACTTAGCCATGAATACTCCACAACCGTCCTCGCAGAGCAACTCCGGTCTCTTTCGTGGCCTAGCGCGGGTGCTTCCCTTTGCGGGCTCTGACTCCGTTCGGTTGGTCATTGGTATGGCGATAGCACTTGTTTCGAGCGGATTCGCGCTCGGGATCCCTATCGCACTCGAGGCACTCGTTGACGGCCCATTGAGCGGAAACGATCCTTCGCTCGTGTGGCCGGCAGTTGGGGTCATCGCACTCCTCGGTCTTTTTGAGGCGTTGTTCGTCTATCTGCGTCGCGTGACGGTGTTGACGCCTGGCACACGAATCGATTCACGAATTCGAAACGCCATTTACGACCACCTTCAAAACCTTCCCGTGGCTTTTCACGACAAATGGCAGAGCGGTCAGTTGCTGTCTCGCGCTCACACCGATGTCAGCCTGATTCGTCGTTGGGTTTCGTTTGGACTCATCATGCTCGTTGCCAACGCAATCGCCATTGTCATGGGTGTTGCGATCCTCTTCACGTGGAGTCCCGTCCTTGCCCTCGTGTTCCTGGTGTGTTCAATACCGATGTTTGTGTTCGGCTCACGCTTTCGAAGCCGCTTCGCCGGCCTTTCTCGCGCAGCGCAAGACCAGTGGGGCGATGTTGCCACCGCGGTCGAAGAATCCGTGCACGGAATTCGTGTATTGCGTTCGTTCGGGCGAGGAAGCGATTCGCTCGAGCGGTTTGCGGAGCAGGCGTCGAAGGGTAAACACCTTGAAGTGGTGAAGGGCAGGGCGCGTGCAACTCTCGGATTCTGGCTCGTGTGGATTCCGGACTTGGCGCTCGCCGCGTGTCTTCTCACGGGTGTGTGGCTTGCGAGCGAGGGTGACCTCACCACGGGGCAGATCTTTGCATTCTTTGCCACCGCCGCGGTGTTGGCCGGCCCCATCGAGTCGATTGGATATTTGCTTGCGCTGACCCTCGAAGCCCACAGCGGGATCAATCGAATCTTCGACATCCTCGATGAGAAGAACGGAATCGTGGATCCTGAGTCGCCGACTACCCCAAAGAATCACTCCGGCTCACTGATTTTTGAGAATGTTCACTTCAGTCACGATTCAGCTCAACCGGGCACCCCCGACTTGCTCGACGGAATCAACCTAGAGATACGCCCAGGCGAAACAATGGCTCTGGTTGGGGTCACGGGAAGCGGCAAAACTATCCTCACCGCACTGCCCGGTCGTTTGTATGACGTCACGGCGGGGCGAATCCTGCTCGACGGTGTTGACATTCGTGAGTTCGATTTGGTTACCCTTCGAACCCGCGTCGCCATGGCGTTCGAGGACGCAACGCTCTTTTCCGACAGCGTGCGAAACAACGTACTTCTCGGGCGACACGACTTGCGCGATGCCACCCGAGCCGAATCGGATGCCGTGCTCAACCAGGCACTGTCAATCGCCGAAGCAGAGTTTGTGTTCGACCTGCCTGAAGGCGCCGACACCGTCATCGGTGAACAAGGTCTGAGCCTGTCGGGCGGTCAGCGTCAGCGGCTTGCACTCGCTCGCGCAATAGCCGCGGCCCCTGAAGTTCTCGTACTAGACGACCCGCTCTCGGCACTCGACGTCGAAACAGAAGCACGAGTCGAGGCTGCACTGAGGAAGGTGCTCGCAACAACCACTGCTCTCGTGGTGGCCCATCGCCCCTCAACCGTGATGCTCGCTGACCGTGTGGCGCTTCTCGACAATGGGGTCATTGCTGCGGTGGGAACTCACTCCGAGCTTCTTGCGACTTCGGATCGATACCGTCACGTGATCTCTTCGCTCGACGCCGACGGCAAATTCATCTCAACGGAGGTGACAGCGTGACAACAACGGGCGTAACCGGTGAAGACCGCCAAGACCTCAACAAGCTCGAGAACAAAAACATTCGGGCACGTTCAATCGCGCTCCTTCGGGACTTGATTGCACCCCACAAAGCGCGTTTCGGGTGGACAGCCGCTCTCGTTGTGGTGAGCACCGCTCTTCAAGTCGCTGGCCCAACGCTGATTGCTCGTGGGATCGACACGGGATTGCCTGCTGCTATTGAGCGCGGGGACTTCATGCCGATCGTGCTCATTGTGGCCGGGTTTGCACTCACCGGAATTGGTGCAGCGGGATTCCTTGCCCTCTATACGAGATGGTCTACGGAGATTAGCCAGGACGTGCTCGGTGAATTGCGTCGACGCATTTTTGCCCATTCGCAACGGTTGAGCCTCGAGTTTCACGAGCGCTACACCTCTGGTCGAATCATCGCAAGGCAAACGAGCGATATTGACACTCTCGGCGAGCTTCTCAACGGGGGGCTCAGCAGCCTTGTGTCAGGACTCCTTTATCTGGTGTTCACCGCAATCGCACTCGTCTCAATCGACCCCGTCAGTGGAATTCCCCTCGCGCTCGCCATGATTCCGGTTGTACTCGTGACGTGGTGGTTCTCGAGCGCATCGCGCCGCGAGTT
>CAEZUE010000001.1_pt1 | contig 22717 bp, 19 predicted proteins | sample 7264421 | NCBI WGS metagenome assembly CAEZUE01 (sample SAMEA6813822, study PRJEB35770) | uncultured Microbacteriaceae bacterium | biome: Freshwater; feature: Freshwater reservoir; material: water | place: Czech Republic | collected 2016-04-20 | depth 0.5m m | reverse complement strand
GACAACAATCGCTGCTGCGCTGTTGCACGACACAGTCGAAGACACTGAGTACACGCTCGACGATGTTCGGCGTGACTTCGGTGACGAAGTGGCTCTGCTCGTGGACGGGGTGACCAAACTCGACAAAATCAAGTACGGAGACGACGCCGAGGCCGAGACAGTCCGAAAAATGGTGGTTGCGATGTCACGCGATATTCGCGTGATCCTCATCAAACTCGCCGACCGTTTGCACAATGCGCGAACCTGGGGATTCGTTCCAACCGAGTCTGCTGAGCGGAAGGCGAAGGAAACTCTCGAGATTTACGTTCCGCTCGCCAACCGTCTCGGAATTCAGACGATAAAACTCGAACTTGAAGACCTTTCGTTCGCGGCACAGAACCCGAAGCTGTATGGCGAGATTGACACGCTCGTTAAGGAGCGGACACCGGAGAGCGAACGTTTCGTTCAGGACATCATCGACCAGATTTCTGGCGACCTCCGAGCAGCCAAGGTCAAGGCCCAAGTGGTCGGCAGGCAAAAACAGCACTACTCCATTTATCAGAAGATGATTAGACAGTCTCGTGATTTTCAGGAGATTTATGACCTGACCGGCGTCCGGATTTTGGTTGGAACAATCCGTGACTGCTACGCCGCACTCGGAGCTGTGCATGCCCGCTGGAACCCAATGCCTGGGCGATTCAAGGACTACATCGCGACGCCGAAGTTCAACCTTTATCAGAGCCTGCACACGACCGTATTCGGTCCAGAAGGCAAAGCGGTCGAGATCCAGATTCGAACCGTTGACATGCACCGTCGCGCCGAATACGGAGTGGCGGCCCACTGGAAGTACAAAGAGCGCCAGGCATTGGGTGCAAAGTCGCCAACAGAACTCGCGACCGACGAGAACATGGCGTGGTTGGCCCACATCACTGACTGGGAAGCGGAGACCGAGGACCCGTCGGAGTTCCTTGACACGCTTCGATACGAGATCGGCGCTAAAGAAGTTTATGTATTCACACCAAATGGACGCGTTATCGGCCTGCCAAGCGGAGCAACCCCTGTTGATTTCGCCTATGCAGTTCACACTGAAATCGGCCACCGCGTCATGGGCGCCAAGGTTAACGGTCGTCTCGTGCCACTTGATACCGTCCTCGGGTCTGGCGAAACAGTCGAGGTTCTGACGTCAAAGAACAAAGACGCTGGACCGAGTCAGGACTGGCTGAACTTCGTCACGTCGCAGCGGGCTCGAGCGAAAATCAAGGGATGGTTCACCAAAGAACGCCGTGATGACGCGATTGAGAGAGGCAGGGAGTCTCTCGCGAAGGTCGTGCGAAAGAAGAACCTGCCGCTGCACCGCATTTTGTCTGCTCAAAACCTGACCGAGGTCGCCCACATTCTTCGGTATGACTCCGTCGACGGCCTTTACGCCGCGATCGGAGAAGGCCACATCTCAACACAGTCTGTTGTGGAGAAGTTCATGGCCCTCGTGGAAGACAACGTCGCAGAGGAAGAAACGTTCGTTGTCCCAACCCGCAAACCAACGAAAAGCTCTTCGTCAGACTCGGGCGTTCTCGTCCGGGGCGCTGCGGATGTTCTCGTCAAACTCGCCAAGTGTTGCATGCCGGTTCCCGGAGACCCCATCGTCGGGTTTATCACCCGCGGGAACGGTGTTTCGGTTCACCGAGCCGATTGCCCGAACGTCAAAGGTTTCTCGGACGAACGCGAACGGATGATTGACGTTGAATGGTCTGCAACGAACTCGACGGTCTTTCGCGTGCATATCCAGGTCGAATCGCTCGATCGATCTGGTCTGTTGTCTGACATCACCAAGGTTCTCAGTGAGCATCACCTCAACATCCTGTCTGCGGCGGTCACAACGGACAGCAACAAACTGGCGACACAGCGTTTCGTTTTTGAGATGTCAGACACGACTCATTTGGATCGAGTGATTCAGGCAGTTCGACAGATTGATGCGGTGTACGACGTGTACCGCGTCAACGCTGGCTAGTTGAGAGCTGAGAGCCACGCCTTTTTGGCGTCGAGGTCTGCGGTGAGTGCCGCAATCTGAACGCTGTCGTTGGACGCCGTTGCGGCGGCGATTTCAGCTTCGAGCTGGGCAATCGATTGTTCGACCTGCGCAGCAAACCCTTCGCGCCGACCAACCTTTGCCGGGTTGGTGCGGTCGAGGTGTTCGGCTTCCAGACCGCGAACGTGGCGATCAATGTCAGACAGCTTGGCGTTTATGGCGCGTTCGTCAGCTTTTGCAACCTGACCAATGAGATCCCACGCAGTGTGGAGTTCACGCAACAGTTTCTTCGCAACCGCAACGTCGTTCTCTTTTGTGACGTGTGCGAATCGCTGGATGAGCTCTGTCTTGGCAGCAAGGTTCGCCGCCCACTCCTCGCTTCCGGCGTTGTACAGCGCGTCACCAGCTAGCTTGAAGCGATCCCATAACTGGTTGTCGACAGCGCGCTGCGCAGCGCGGGGAGCCTTCTTCCACTCGTCGAGCAAACGCCGATATGCCGGAATACCCTGCGCGCCCTGTGGCGCAAGGGCTTCTGCGCGCTCACACAGCTCTGTCTTTGCAGTTTTGGCGTCCTTGTCGGCCTTGCCTTTGGTTTGGAAGTAGGCGCGCGAGGCCTTGTCAAATGATTGGCGAGCGGCTCGGAATCGTGTCCACAGTTCGTCCGCGACTTTACGCGGGACCCGGTGGGGAAGTTTCTGCTCGTCCTGCCACTGCTGAAACAGTGCTGCCATCTCGGTCGATGAATTCTTCCAGTGGGTTTTCTCTGGGTCCTGCGCAGCGATTGCCTCAGCACGATCAACAATGACGGTGCGTCGAGCTAACGACTCTTCGCTTGCAGCCTGGTTGGCTGCATCCTGCGCACTCTTCAGATCACCGAGTGTCTCTGCCACAGCGCCAACGCGGGTTCTCAGTGACGCAAGGTCTCCGACGGCGTGCGCGTCGGTGAGGGCGACAACGAGTTTCTCGACCGCAGCGATCAAGTCTCGGACCGGTGCTGACTTCTTGGAGCGTTGTTCAAGCAGCGAAACCTGAGATTCGAGGTCAACGAAGCGCGATTCGTAAAAGGCGAGTGCGTCGACTGGTTCCGCTCCAACCACCTGTCCTACGCTTCGCCAGTCTCCGTCTTTGACCCAGACGGTTCCATCTGCGTCGACTCGACCATGGGGATTCTTGCTTTCACTCACTCGTCAAGATTACACAGGCAATTCATGGTTGGACTTCCCGTTGCCTAACCGTTATCTCTTTTCCAGATAGGTCGCGACCTATCATGGAGACGTGTCCGACTCCCTCTTTCGCACTGACGCTCCGCTCGCGGTGAGAATGCGCCCCAAGGTTTTGGACGATGTTGTAGGACAAGCCCATCTTCTGCAACAAGGTTCGCCGTTGCGTCAACTAGCCTCGAACTCCGGTCAGGCTGGTGTGTCACTGATCTTGTGGGGTCCGCCTGGGACAGGCAAAACAACGCTTGCGCATGTGATCGCACAGTCGTCGAATCGACACTTTGTTGAGCTCTCCGCTGTGACGGCAGGTGTTCGAGACGTGCGCGCCGTGATGGAAGCAGCGCTCGCGCGCGTGTCTGACGGCGGCGCTGCAACACTTCTCTTCTTGGATGAGATTCACCGCTTTACCAAAGCGCAACAGGACGCCCTCCTTCCTGGCGTTGAGAACGGTTGGGTCACTCTCGTCGCGGCAACCACCGAAAACCCTTCGTTCAGCGTCATCACGCCACTGTTGAGCAGGTCTTTACTCGTGACGCTCAGACAACTTGACGACGACGACATTGGGATCGTTATTGATCGTGCGCTGGCCGCGCCGCAGGGTTTTGCGGGAACACGGTCGCTCTCGCCCGAGGCACGCACTGCACTGATTCGGCTGTCGTCTGGCGATGCGCGGCGTGCACTCACCACGCTTGATTCAGCCGCGAGTGTGTCCTCAACGGAGTCCGAAATCTCAGTGACCGATATCGGTGTTGCCAGCGAAAGCGCTCTCGTTCGGTATGACAGAAACGGCGACGAACACTATGACGTCATCTCTGCGTTCATCAAGTCCGTCAGGGGCAGTGATGTCGACGCCGCCATTCACTACCTCGCCCGGATGGTGGAGGCGGGCGAAGACCCTCGATTCATCGCGCGGCGACTCGTCATCCTCGCAGCTGAGGACATCGGTGTTGCCGACCCCTCGAGCCTGACAATTGCGGTGGCTGCGGCAGACGCCGTGCAGTTTATCGGCATGCCAGAAGGTCGTATCCCTCTCGCAGAGGCGACCATCCATCTCGCGCTTGCGCCAAAATCCAACTCCGTGATCCGAGCAATCGATGCAGCCATTGGCGACGTGCGTGGAGGCCGAATGAATCCAGTGCCACAACACCTGCGTGACGGGCACTATCCGGGTGCGTCAGCACTCGGGCACGGTTCTGGCTACGTTTACGCCCACAACGCTCCCGGCGGGGTCGCAGCCCAGGCATACAGAGATGGCGAAGCACCTGTCTATTTCGTCCCGTCAAGCAATGGACGCGAGAAGGAACTCACCGAGAGGCTTGAGAAGATCAGGTCACTGCTTCGCGGAGAGTGAGTGGACGCGCGGAGAGTTTCTGCTATTCTGGGAAGACCGCTTTGGCCATGTGACGTGCGGCTGCGTTGCTGGAAAAAGTTTCGGACATCTTTAGCCGGTGTCTCGGCCCTCAGTTTCGCCCTTTATGGGCTCATTGTTTCCGCATCCACAAAAGGAATTTATGTCTGACAAGAATCGCACGCGCGCGAAGGTGCGCCTTTCGCGTGCACTCGGTATTGCCCTAACTCCGAAGGCCGCCCGTTTGATGGGTGAGGGTGCATTCCCTCCCGGTCAGCACGGACGAACGAAGCGTAAGTCTGAGGGCGACTACGCCCTTCGTCTTCGCGAGAAGCAGCGTCTTCGCGCGCAGTTTGGCATTCGTGAGAAGCAAATGCGAAACACCTTCAACGAGGCACGTCGTACGCAGGGTCTCACCGGTGAAAACCTTGTAGAACTTCTCGAAATGCGACTGGACGCGCTTGTCCTCCGTTCTGGATTTGCCCGCACGACTGCTCAGGCACGCCAGATGGTCGTTCACCGCCACATCCTCGTCGATGGGCAACTCGTTGACCGCCCGTCGTTCCGTGTGAAGCCTGGACAGTTGATCCACGTCAAGGAACGTTCGGAAGCAACTCCGTTGTTCCAAGACTCCGCGATTGGCGTTCACCGCGATGTTCTTCCTCCCGTACCGAGCTACCTTGACGTTTCTCTCGAGAAGCTCCAGGCTCGCCTGGTGCGCCGCCCGAAGCGCGCTGAAGTTCCTGTTCAGTGTGATGTCCAGCTCGTCGTCGAGTATTACGCGGCGCGTTAGAACCCGTCCGGAAAGGGGTGGGCTTCTGGCTCACCCCTTTTCTTTTGCCATAGCATCTGTTTGTGAAAGGAAAATGTTGATGAAATCGTTCCTGTGGTTCGTCATCGGAGTTGCGTCAGCTGTTGTTGGTGCCTTCGCGCTGTCTCGCTCACCGCAGGGCAAGGCAGTCTTGGACAATCTGTCAGCCGGCGCTGACGCGTTCATCGATGCCATGACGGACGAATACGACTCTCGACGTTCTGACAATCAGGTTTAGGTCGACTAATGGAAACCGCTGAAATTCAACGTCGATGGCTATCGTTTTTTGAGGCCGAGGGGCACACGATTGTTCCTTCGGCATCGCTCGTCTCTGACGACCCGACGTTGCTTTTCACGGTCGCTGGGATGGTGCCGTTCATTCCCTACCTGACGGGTGTTGTGCCAGCACCGTACTCGCGCGCGACAAGCGTGCAGAAATGCATCAGAACCCTCGACATCGAAGAGGTCGGCAAGACTACGCGTCACGGGACTTTCTTCCAGATGAACGGAAACTTCTCATTTGGCGACTACTTCAAGGAAGGCGCTATCGGATACGCGTGGTCACTGTTGACAACGCCAGAATCCGACGGGGGCCTCGGCTTCGACGAGAAGGATCTGTGGGTAACCGTCTACGAAGACGACGATGAAGCCATCGACTTGTGGAAGAAGATTGCTGGTATTCCGGAGGATCGCATTCAGCGTTTCGGCAAGACGGACAATTTTTGGTCGACGGGTCAGGCTGGTCCGGCTGGTCCGTGCTCCGAGATCTACTTCGACAGGGGACCGCAGTACGGGCCTGATGGCGGCCCAGCGGTCGACGATACGCGTTACCTCGAAATCTGGAACCTCGTGTTCATGCAGTACCTCATCTCTGACGTGAAGTCGAAGACCGAGTTCACGATTGACGGCGAACTCCCGAGCAAAAACATTGACACCGGCATGGGTATGGAGCGTGTCGCGTTCATCAAGCAGGGCGTCGACAACATGTATGAAATCGATCAAGTTCGACCTGTTCTTGATATGGCGTCCGCCCTGTCAGGCAGGATTTATGGCGCTTCACACGAGGACGATGTGCGAATGCGTGTGATTGCAGACCACATCCGATCGTCGCTCATGCTGATGTCAGACGGCGTCGCACCAGGCAACGAGGGCAGAGGCTACATTCTTCGCCGGCTCCTCCGTCGCTCGGTTCGTGCGATGCGTCTTCTCGGAGTCGACGCGCCGTCATTCACGGAGCTGTTTGCAGCGTCACGCGACGCGATGAAGAGTGCGTACCCCGAAATCGAGACACACTATGACCGGATTTCCCGCATTGCTGTCGGTGAGGAAGAGGCGTTTCTCAGGACGCTCGCCTCGGGAACTCAGATTCTCGACCTTGCAGTCACGGAGCGCCAGGAAGCCAAGCTCGTTGAACTCGACGGTGACACAGCGTTCCTTTTGCATGACACGTATGGTTTCCCGATTGACTTGACGGTCGAGATGGCTGAGGAAGCTGGCCTTACCGTCGACCGGGAAGTTTTCGAGACACTGATGAACGCGCAACGAACGCGCGCTAAGGCCGATGCGAAGGCAAAAAAGGGTTCGCTCGCCGATGTGAGCGTCTACGGGGAGTTCCGACGCGATGGTGAAACGGTCTTTACCGGCTACACCGACCTGACAACTGACACGAGTGTCCTCGGAATCGTCAGTGGTGGAGCCTCGGTTTCGTCGGCCCGCCTTGGCGAGACCGTCGAACTAATCCTTGCTGAGACCAGCCTCTACGCAGAAAGCGGTGGGCAGGACGCCGACGAGGGAACCATTGTCGGGTCCAACTTCACCGCTGAAGTACTCGATGTACAGCGCCCCATCAAGGGACTGGTTGCACACACCGTAAGAATCACAGACGGTGAAGTTGCGGTGGACGACTCGGTCACGACGATTGTTGACGTTGCGTATCGTCGCAAATCAGCTCAAGCGCATTCGGCGACACACCTTGTCCACGCCGCGCTGAGGCAAACCCTCGGCTCTGACGCCCACCAGGCCGGCTCCTACAACAAGGCTGGCTACATGCGTTTCGACTTCGCGTGGAACCAGGGATTGTCTGCCGCTACCCGTTCAGAGATTGAGGAAATCGCGAACAACGCGATTGCTGACAACCTCGAGGTGTCGACTCGTGTCATGTCGTTGGACGACGCAAAGAAGGACGGCGCGATGGCACTGTTCGGAGAAAAGTACGGCGACACAGTTCGGGTCGTAGACATTGGAGGACCGTGGTCGCGCGAGCTGTGCGCCGGAACTCACGTGTCCCGCTCGAGCGAAGTTGGACTTATTAACCTGATTAGCGAATCGTCAATTGGTTCGTCAAACCGACGGATTGAGGCACTCGTTGGAGCGACTGCATTCGCTGAGTTCGCTGCCGAGCGCGCACTCGTCGCTGAGCTGACGTCTAGTCTCAAGACGCCCAAAGATCAGCTCGCAGGTCGAATTTCCGATCTTGTGGAGCAGCTCAAGACCGCGGAAAAGGCCATCGCACAATTTTCTGCGTCCGCTCTGGGTGAACGCGTGCCAGCACTCGTTGCCCAGTCAGAAACTCTTGGCGACGTCACCCTCGTCGCCGTCAACATTGGTGTTGTCGACTCAAACGACTCTCTGAGAAAACTCGTCATCGATGTCCGTGACCGCATTGGGGCTGACGCTGCCGTTGTGGCACTCGGCGCAGAGGTCGACGGCAAAGCCGCTGTCGTTATCGCTACCAATGACGCATCGCGCGCGCTTGGCCATAGCGCTGGAAACTTCGCAAAAATCGCAGCAACCGTGCTCGGCGGCGGTGGCGGCGGCCGCGACGATATCGCGCAGGGCGGCGGACCGAACGTCGGTGCGCTTGGTGCCGCGCTCGAAGGTATCCGCGCAGCCGTAATCGGGTCCTAATGCGGCGCGGTGTTCGCTACGGGATCGACGTCGGCAAGGCACGTGTCGGTGTCGCCCGATCCGACGTCGATGGATTGATGGCGGTACCTTCTGAGACGTGCTCTCGCGGCGACGCACTCGAACGCCTTGGCACCGTTGCACTATCGACCGAGATTCTCGAATGGGTTGTTGGCCTACCCCGTACTCTCGACGACAGAGAGACGCCGTCGACGACGGATGCTCGTGATTTCGCTTCGGCTCTGGTTGCAACAACCGGTGTGCCAGTTCGACTCGTAGACGAGCGACTTTCGACGGTTAGCGCCCAAGCGTCTCTCCACTCTGCGAGCCATACCGTCAAGTCCTCAAGGGAGGTAATCGACCAGGTTGCTGCGACGATCCTGCTCCAAACAACCCTCGATGCAGAGCGTGCTGGCACTATGCTGGGCGAGATGCTGGAGGTGTCATGAGCGAAACCCGACGTGAAGCGCGCGCCAAGACATCGTCGAAGCGCCGCGGGATTATTGCTGGTGTTGTCATCGCGAGTCTTGTCATGCTCGGCGGCGGCGGTTTCCTTGCCTGGAACACGTACGAGACGCCGATTCGGCGCTTGTTCGACCTTCCGCCCCCTGACTTCGTTGGCGAGGGTTCAGCACCGACAGTCCTCGTGTCGATTGGGGATGGCGATTACGGCGATGCCATTGCACAGAAGCTTTTCGACGCTGGTGTAACCAAGTCGTTTGACGTTGTTTACGAGACGCTTCTCGCTGACTCGTCGATTGTGTTTTACCCCGGAACGTTTGAAATGAAGACAGGGATGAGCGCAGCTGCTGCCCTCAAATACCTGGCCAACCCAGACAATCGCAAGGTCTGGAAGGTGACAATTCCCGAGGGCCTCATTCTTGGTGATGTGCTCGCTCTGCTTTCGGAAGGGACTGGTGTTCCACTTTCAGACTTCGAAACGGTCGTGTCTGACACTGCTCAGTTCCGTCTGCCGGAGGAAGCACCGTCAATGGAGGGCTATCTTTTCCCTGCGACGTACGAGTTTGAATACGGTGCAACGGCCCACTCGATGATCACCACCATGGTCAAAGAAATGAACACTCGACTAACTGATCTGGGTGTTCCCCTAGACGACCGCTATGCGCTCATCACGCTCGCGTCGGTGATCCAGCGTGAAGCCGGGAGTAATCCTGATGATTTTGGCAAGGTGGGTCGGGTATTCACGAATCGCATTGAGAACGGCTGGAAGCTTCAATCGGATGCAACCGTTGCCTACGGCACCGGAAATCTCGACACCGTGTGGACGACTGACGCTGAACGGGCGGATGCGTCGAACCTCTACAACACCTATGTCCACGACGGGCTCCCGGTTGGTCCGATCGGTGCCCCCGGAGAGGTTGCTCTTCGCGCTGCGCTCGAACCGACACCTGGGCCTTGGTATTTCTTCGTTCCCATCAACCTCAAGACTGGTGAAACGGTGTTTTCGGTGACCGCAGCCGAGCACGGTCGTGCCGTGGGTCAATTACAAGCGTGGTGTCGAGCGAGCGAAGAAAACGCCGCTTACTGTGAGTAGCAATTTCGCAGTTCTCGGAAGTCCGATTGGACATTCCCTGTCTCCGGCATTGCACTCCGCGGTCATTACTCGATTGGGCATTGACGCAACCTACGACAAGTTCGAGGTCGTGGAGGAACAGCTTCCAACGTTCCTTGAATTGCACAGTTTGTGGGAGGGCTTCTCACTCACGATGCCCCTCAAGCGTGCGGCTCGACAGCGTGTTGTCTCGGAGTGTTCTGTGTCTTCACTAACAGGTGCTGTCAACACAATTGTCCGCCGCCCGGAGGGCTGGTTGGGTTTCAACACTGATGTTTGGGGTGCTCAGCAGGCACTCAGCAGTCAGTTAGACACCGTTGGTGAATCAGGAATCCTGATCGGCGCTGGAGCGACGGCCCAGTCTTTGCTCGTCGCTTTACACGGCATCGGTGTTACCGAGTTCACGTTCCTCGTGAGAGACGAGTCGCGGACGACTGACTTAACAGAAGTTGCTTCGCGACTTGGTGTCACACCGCGAGTGGAGCGACTCGGAGCAACGGTTTCAGCAGACATCGTTGTCAACACTCTGCCGAGTTCGGCAGTTCTCGACGACGAGACCATCGAGGGAATCGACGGCAGCGCCCTGTTCGACGTGACCTACGACCCGTGGCCGACCGTCCTCGCAACAGAGTGGACTGCGCGCGGACTTCCCGTAGTCAGCGGAAAGTGGATGCTGCTGTGGCAAGCCCTCCGGCAATCACGACTCTTTTACGGCGGTGACGTCGAGGACGAGTTGCCTGACGAGTCGACAATCGTCACGGCAATGCGCTCTGCGGTTGGTCTCTAATCGAGTCACGGTCTGGGAGAATGGTGACATGCGCTGGCTAACCGCAGGAGAATCGCACGGACCCGAACTCGTTGGCATAATCGAGGGCCTTCCGGCTGGTTTTCCCGTGTCGCTTGACGCAATCCGTGCCGATTTGGCCCGCCGTCGTTTAGGTTACGGTCGCGGGGCTCGCATGAAGTTCGAGGAAGACGCCGTCACGATTTCGGGCGGTGTACGACACGGCCTCAGCATGGGGAGCCCGATCGCCCTGCGTATCGCGAACACTGAATGGCCCAAATGGGTCGAGGTCATGAACCCCGAAGCCGTCGATGGATACGAGCCATCCGCAGGTCGTGGTGCGCCGTTGACCCGCCCGCGCCCAGGCCACGCTGACCTTGCTGGCATGCAGAAGTTTGGCTTTGACGATGCGCGCAATGTGCTTGAGCGCGCGTCAGCACGTGAGACGGCTACCCGCGTGGCACTTGGAGCAGTCGCTCGGTCATTTCTCGGGGAACTGGGCATTCATGCGCTGGCCCATACCGTGGCAATCGGAGAGGTTTCAGTACCTGAGGGAACGCCAGCGCCGCGCATGACGGACGTCGCTTCGCTTGACGCAGACCCGCTTCGGTGTTTCGATTCCGCTACATCCAAACTCATGGTCGACCGCGTGGATCAGGCGCACAGCGATGGCGACACTCTGGGTGGAGTCGTTGAGGTCGTCGTATTCGGTCTGCCACCCGGGATCGGCTCCTACACCCACTGGGACAGGCGTCTGGATTCCAGGCTCGCCGGAGCAATGATGGGAATACAGGCAATCAAGGGCGTTGAAGTCGGCGATGGATTTGCCACAACCAGGCGACCCGGCAGTCTCGCCCACGACGAAATGGTGCCGGGTGACGGCATTGAACGTCTTTCTGACAGAGCTGGTGGCATTGAAGGCGGTATGTCGACTGGGCAGGTTCTCCGCGTTCGCGCTGGAATGAAGCCGATTGCAACAGTTCCTCACGCACTCAGAACGGTCGATACATCAACGGGTGAGGCGACAGCCGCTCATCACCAGCGTTCCGATGTTTGTGCAGTGCCCGCTGCAGGTGTCGTTGCCGAAGCGATGGTTCTCCTTGTCATTGCGGAGGCTGTGCTTGAGAAGTTCGGTGGTGACTCTATCGCCGAGACGAGACGTAATCTCGACTCATTCGTCTCATCAATCCCGCATGGCATCTCCCCCCAGCGGGATAATTGATGAAGCCGGTAGCAGTGCTGATCGGACCTCCCGCCGCCGGAAAGAGCCGACTGGGGAAGTCGGTCGCAAAGTTGCTCGGGGTTCCATTCACCGACACCGATTCACTCATTGTCAACGAACACGGCCCGATTGTCGAGATTTTTGGAACGCACGGTGAGGCGCGATTTCGGGAGTGGGAACGCCAAGCAGTAACGGTTGCCCTTGAGACTGAGGGGATCGTGGCGCTTGGGGGAGGTGCGGTGGAGAATCTCGACACTCAGAGTGATCTCGCCGACCAGACAGTCGTTCTGGTAACAGTGTCCGCTGAGGCAGTAGAGGAACGAATCGCGAACGACAAAAGGCCACTTCTTGACGGGCTTGAATCATGGATTTCACTCGTTGAGCGGCGCATGCCGATCTACCAACGACTCGCAGACGTCGAGATTGACACGTCGCACGGAACGATGGATTCCCACGTCGACCGTTTGTATTCGCGGCTCGAGGCTCTTTCGTGAACACGATTTCGGTAACAGGGGAGAGAGGGTACGACGTTCTCGTTGGAGAGGGTGCGCTGTCGGAAATCGTCAACCACCTCCCTGCAGGCACAAAGGCTCTTCTCGTTCATCAACCATCGATGGCGCGATTCGCGGAATCCGTGAGAGATCAGCTTGCCGGGCAGGTCAACGTCCTACTCGCAGAGATTCCAGACAGCGAGGACGCAAAACGCGTTGAGGTCGCAGCATTTTGTTGGGGAATCATGGGCCAACAGGATTTCACCAGGTCGGACTCGGTCATTGGTCTCGGCGGGGGAGCTGCTACAGACCTCGCTGGATTTGTCGCAGCAACGTGGCTCCGCGGTGTTCGCTTCATTACAGTTCCAACCACAATCCTCGCGGCTGTCGATGCTGGGCTCGGTGGCAAGACTGGAATCAACACCGCTGAGGGCAAAAACCTTGTCGGATCTTTCCACGCCCCTGCGGTCGTCCTTGTCGACACTCAGATTCTCGCTGAGTTGCCGGGAACAGAAGCAAGGGCGGGGTTTGCGGAGATCGTCAAGGCAGGCTTTATTGCCGACCCACAAATTTTGGATGCAATCGAATCGGATGTTGACGCTGCCCTCAACCCCCTTTCCGACAGTGGCCTGGATGTCATCCACAGAGCGATTCAGGTCAAGGCCACCATCGTGTCCGAGGATTTCACCGAGACAGGTGTGCGCGAGATCCTCAATTACGGACACACTCTCGGGCACGCAATCGAGCACGCAGAGCGTTATCGCTGGCGGCACGGAGCAGCTGTGTCCATCGGGATGGTGTTTGCAGCCGAACTTTCAAGAATGACTCGCGGCCTAAACGATGCCGTTGTAGATCGCCACAGGCACATTCTGGGCTCGCTGCTTGGACTTCCCGTGACCTATCCAGCCGGACGATGGGAATCGCTACTCGCGACGATGCGTCGTGACAAGAAGGCCCGAGGTGCATCGCTTCGGTTCGTCATGCTCGATGACATCGCGCGCCCGACGGTCACGGCTGTCGCTGACGAGTCACTCCTCTTCGCGGCGTACTCAGAGATCGCTGGGTAGGCTCTCCCTATGCGTCGAATCCTCGTTCTCAACGGACCGAACCTCTCGCGCCTCGGCTCGCGTGAGCCGGACGTTTACGGCTCGGTGTCATGGGATGAACTCGTGTCGGAGTTGGAGTCGATGTCGTCCAGTACGACTTCAATCGACGTGCGCCAGACCGATTCTGAGTCGGAGATGATTTCGTGGTTGCACGAAGCAATTGACGAATCGTGCGATGTTGTTCTCAACCCAGCAGCCTTCACGCACTACTCGTATGCAATTCGAGACGCCGTGGCGATGGTGTCACAGGCTGAGCTCTCGGTCATCGAAGTACACATCTCGAATCCACACGCACGCGAAGAATTCCGCCACAATTCGGTGATAGCCGGAGTCTCACGGGGAGTGATAGCCGGTTTCGGCGTTGAATCGTACCGACTCGCTCTCGTTGCTCTTGGCGTCAAATAGGTTCAATCGAAGACATCAACTCAAAGGGAATATCAATGGCAACGACGAATGACATCAAAAACGGTAGCGTGCTCAACCTTGACGGCCAGTTGTGGACCGTAATCGACTTCCAGCACGTCAAGCCGGGCAAGGGCGGCGCGTTCGTTAGAACCAAGATGAAGAGTGTGATGTCGGGGAAGGTCGTTGACCGCACGTTTAACGCCGGTACCAAGATCGATTTTGAAACCGTTGATCGCCGTGATTATCAGTACCTTTATCAGGACGGCGACGGCTACGTGTTTATGGACCTCACCGATTACGATCAGGTCACGGTGTCAAGTGCCGTCGTGGGCGACGCGGTCAACTTCATGCTGGAAAACCAGTCAGTGCAGCTCGCAATGAACAACGATGTCCCTCTCTACATCGAGCTGCCAACATCGGTGATCCTCGAAATCACCTATACCGAACCCGGCCTACAGGGCGATCGGTCAACTGGTGGAACAAAACCTGCAACCGTCGAGACGGGTTATCAAATTCAGGTGCCGCTTTTCATCGAACAGGGCACCAAGGTCAAGATTGACACTCGAGATGGTTCGTACCTCGGTCGAGTAACCGAATAGTGTCGGCGCGCAGCAAGGCCCGAAAGGCGGCATTTGACGTCTTGTATTCAGCTGAGCAACGTGGACAGGATCTCTCTGTAGCTCTTTCAGACTATGAATCGCGCGAGACTGCCAAACGTGAGCCGCTCACGGAGCTGGGGTTCGTTGTGCTGCTCGTCAACGGTGTCAACGACAACCTCGTCGAGATTGATCGTGTCCTGTCGACCAACCTGACGGACTGGACTCTTGCCAGACTTTTTGCGGTTGACCGAGCGATTCTCCGTCTCGCTACGTGGGAGTTGCTCTACTCAGAGACACCGGCGGACGCTGTCCGCGCGGAAGCGCTCGCGCTGGCCGACGAGTACGGTTCGGATGACGCGGCCAGGTTCATTGGGGGTGTCGTGGGCGCGATTACGCGCGCTCGGTAAATCCTGCGCTAGTCTGAACCAACACAACCTTTAAAGCGTCCTGTGAGGCGGGAAAGGTAGGGTGACATGGCACGCACTGTCCTCACCAAACCAGATATTGATCGAGCGCTCAAACGCATAGCTCACGAGATAGTTGAGTCCCAGCGCGGTGCACAGGGACTGCTTTTTCTCGGCATCCCTACACGCGGTGTGCACCTTGCCAAACGCCTCGCTCAAAACGTTGCCGAGATCGAACCGCAACCAATCGACGTCGGAACACTCGATGTGACCGAGTTTCGAGACGACCTGGTTGACGCGCCAACGCGTTCGTTGAGTGCGTCAGAGACTCCAGCCAACGGAATCGACGGAGCAACGGTAATTCTCGTTGACGATGTTCTGTTCACTGGCCGCACGGCAAGGGCTGCTCTTGACGCGATTACGGCACTGGGGCGGCCGTCTATAGTAAGGCTCGCCGTATTGGTCGACCGTGGGCACCGCGAGTTTCCCATTCGTGCGGACTTCGTCGGCAAGAACCTGCCGTCTGCTCATGACGAGCGCGTCAACGTCTGCCTTTCTGAGGTAGACGATTCAGATGAGGTGACGATCGCGTGAAGCACTTCATCTCCACGCGCGAACTCGACAAAGCGGAAGCTATTTCGCTACTCGACGCCACCCACGACATGGCTGTTGCTCGTGCCACCAAGGAGTCGTCGAAAACTGGACTGCAGGGGATGACGATTGCCAACGTATTCTTCGAGGATTCGACTCGCACCCGGCTGTCGTTCGAGGTCGCAGCGCGTGCACTCGGCGCCGATGTCATCACGTTCACTTCAGCTGGTTCGAGCGTGTCGAAGGGCGAGAGCCTTAAGGACACACTCAAGACGCTTGAGGCGATGGGCGCCGACGCGATTGTGTTGCGTCACGCTCAATCGGGGTCGGCTGAAACAGTGGTCCGCAGCGGTTGGGTTGGCTCCCACATCGTGAATGCTGGTGACGGCACTCACGAGCACCCAACTCAAGCTCTACTCGACGCATACACCGTTCGATGCCGCCTCCTCGGATCGACATCGCAGGGGAGGGACCTCACGGGGGTCAGTGTTGTTATCGCCGGTGACGTGCTCCACTCGCGAGTCGCGCGTTCAAACCTGTGGTTGCTTTCGACTCTCGGCGCAACTGTTTCGGTTGCCGCTCCGATTTCGCTACAACCTCGGGGGCTCGCTGGCATGGGCGTGCAAACATTCTCTACACTCGACGACGCGCTTGACTCCGACCCACAGGTCGTGATGACCCTCCGTGTTCAGCGGGAGCGGATGTCCAGTGGATTCTTCCCGAACGAGTCGGAGTACTCACGATTCTGGGGGATGACGGCACCGCGCCTGGCAAAGCTGGGGGATCACGCGATTGTCATGCATCCGGGCCCAATGAATCGTGGACTAGAAATCTCGAGCAGCGTCGCAGACTCTGCGCGGTCCACCGTGACGGAACAGGTGACGAACGGTGTCGCTGCGCGAATGGCAGTGCTGCAGAGAATTATGGGAGGTAACCGGTGACAACGATCGTGATACGCGGAGCTCGGCAAATGGGTGGCGAAACCGCAGACATTGTGGTGGTTGATGGATTGATAAGCGGTGAGGGCCAGTCGACGGTCACTGCTGATCGCGTTATTGACGCGAGTGGGCTGATCGCGCTACCGGGGTTGGTTGACCTCCACACGCATCTTCGCGAGCCAGGCGGTGAGAGCTCCGAAACGGTACTCACGGGCTCGCGGGCGGCTGCCGCAGGTGGATACACCGCCGTTCACGCCATGGCGAATACGAACCCTGTAGCTGACAACGCCGCGGTGGTTGAGCGCGTGCTGGATCTAGGAGTCGCTGCCGGATACGTTACGGTCCGCCCAGTCGGTGCCGTGACCCAGAACCTCGACGGCCTTCAACTCGCTGACATTGGCGCAATGGCAGCGAGTCGTGCACGAGTCAGTGTCTTCTCGGACGACGGTAGGTGCGTTGCCGACGCTCTACTCATGCGTCGTGCACTCGAATACGTCTCTACTTTCGGGGGAGTTGTTGCCCAGCACGCACAAGACCCGTCACTCACTGTTGGCAGTCAGATGAACGAAGGCGTTGTATCGACCGAACTTGGCCTCGCTGGTTGGCCAGCTGTCGCCGAAGAAGCAATCATTGCTCGCGATGTCCTGCTCGCTGAAGCCGTCGGTGCCCGTTTGCACGTATGCCACGTTTCGACCGCAGGTGCTGTGGATGTTCTTCGCTGGGCGAAGCGCCGCGGCATAACCGTCACGGCTGAAGCGACTCCTCATCACCTGCTTCTAACCGAGGATCTCGCTCGAGGGTATTCACCTTTGTTCAAAGTGAATCCGCCACTGCGCACAGCTGAGGACGTTGAGGCTGTTCGGTTGGGTCTCGCTGACGGGACCATCGACATAGTTGCCACTGACCATGCACCTCACTCGGTTGACGCGAAAGAAGGAACATGGGCGGACGCGGCGTTCGGAATGGTTGGACTTGAATCCGCGCTGGTGGTTATGACCAAGGCGCTCGTCGAAACGGGTCTCATGAACTGGCAGGACATCGCGCGCGTCGCATCGACGACACCAGCGCAAATCGGGGGAGTCCCTGGCTACGACAAGCCGCTCGCTGTTGGCTCTGTTGCAAATATCACGCTGTTCGACCCAACTCCTTCCACTCCCTGGACGGCGGATCGTCTCGCTGGGCGCAGCGTGAATTCCCCTTTTCAGAACCTCACCCTTCCGGGGCGGGTCATCTCAACGATTTTTCACGGAAAAGAGACAGTAAGGGACGGATTGGTAGTCGCCGCAGAGGAGCTGATGCGCTGATGAAGCACAACACGACACTGGTGTTCGAGGACGGACGGTTCTTCGACGGCTTCTCGTTCGGCGCAATTGGAGACACCGTCGGCGAAATCGTCTTCAACACCGGAATGAGTGGCTATCAAGAGACGTTGACTGACCCCTCCTATGCTGGGCAGATTGTCGTGCAAACGTCACCACACATCGGAATCACCGGAATGAACACAACCGATGAGGAATCCCGACGAATATGGGTTGAAGGGTACATCGTTCGTGACCCATCACGCCGATCGTCAAATCATCGTTCTGAGCGAAGTCTTGAAGACAATCTCATCGAGGCGGGTGTCGTTGGGATCAGCGGGGTTGACACCCGAGCGATAACTCGAATCATCCGTGAATCCGGTGCGATGCGGGCCGGCATTTTCGCGCTTGACGGAAGAGAGCGCTCCGAACTGGTTGCTCGCGTGGCGGAAAGCCCCGAGATGTCCGGCCTCAACCTCTCGGATGCAGTGTCAACGGGGGAGACTTATGTCGTCCCCGCCACAACGAATTCGATTGGTGCGTTGGCTGTGCTCGACCTCGGTGTCAAGCGCGCAACTCTCGGCCATCTCGCTGCACGCGGGTTCGACGTGCACGTCTTGCCAGAGACCTCGACAATTGACGATCTGCTCGCCGTTGAGCCCGTTGCGGTCTTCTACTCAAACGGTCCTGGTGACCCGAGCGCGTCCGACCGACACGTGAAGCTCTTGAGAGAAGTTCTCGACCGTCGAATTCCTTTCTTTGGAATCTGTTTCGGAAACCAACTGCTCGGTCGCGCACTGGGCTTTGACACATACAAACTGAAGTACGGCCACCGTGGAATCAACCAGCCAGTGCGTGACAAGCAAACGGGCCGAATTGAGATCACTGCTCACAACCACGGGTTTGCGGTTGACGCACCGACATCGGGTGAGATTGACTCCCCAGCCGGCTACGGTCGCGTTGAAGTTAGCCACGTCGGACTGAATGACGACTGCGTCGAAGGACTTCGCGCACTCGATGTACCGGCGTTTAGCGTTCAGTATCACCCGGAAGCTGCGGCGGGCCCGCATGACTCAACGTATTTGTTTGATCGCTTTCGCGACCTCGTTGTGAAGGGAATCTGACATGCCAAAGCGTGACGATATCAACTCAGTTCTCGTGATTGGTTCTGGACCGATCGTGATTGGTCAAGCGGCAGAATTCGACTATTCGGGTACTCAAGCGTGTCGAGTCCTGCGCGACGAGGGAATTCGGGTCATCCTGATCAACTCGAACCCCGCGACGATTATGACCGACCCTGATTTCGCCGATGCAACGTATATCGAGCCGATCACGACGGACGTCATCGAAGCGATCATCGCAAAGGAGAAACCTGACGCGATTCTCCCAACCCTCGGTGGCCAGACTGCTCTCAACGCAGCGATGGCACTTCACTCCCTGGGAATTCTCGAGAAGTACGGTGTTGAGCTGATCGGAGCGAAGTTTGAGGCCATCCGTCGCGGAGAAGACCGCCAGATTTTCAAGGATCTCGTTCTCGCGTCGGGCGCCGATGTGGCCAAATCGGTTGTTGTCGACAACATCGCCGACGCTGAGAAGTTCGTGGAGTCAACCGGTTACCCGGTTGTGATCAGGCCGTCGTTTACTATGGGAGGGCTCGGCTCCGGGTTCGCTTACAACCAGCACGAACTTCATCGAATGGTGGGTAACGGGCTTCACGAGAGCCCGACGAGTGAGGTACTTCTTGAGGAGTCGATTCTCGGCTGGAAAGAGTACGAACTCGAACTCATGCGCGACACAGCTGATAACACGGTCGTTGTCTGTTCAATCGAAAACGTCGATCCCGTGGGCGTTCACACGGGCGACTCAATTACGGTCGCGCCGGCCCTGACTCTCACCGATCGCGAGTACCAGAACCTTCGGGATATCGGCATCAACATCATTCGGTTGGTGGGGGTCGACACGGGAGGGTGCAATATTCAGTTTGCGGTGGATCCGGTTGATGGACGTGTCATTGTCATCGAGATGAATCCGCGCGTGAGTCGATCGAGCGCTCTAGCGTCGAAAGCAACGGGATTTCCCATTGCCAAGATTGCGGCGAAACTCGCCATCGGCTACCGACTGGATGAGATCACCAACGACATCACCGGTGTAACGCCAGCGTCGTTTGAACCGACTCTTGATTACGTTGTGGTTAAGGTTCCACGGTTTGCTTTTGAAAAATTCCCCGAAGCAGATACCGGGTTGACGACAACGATGAAGAGCGTCGGCGAGGCAATGGCGATTGGTCGCAACTTCTCGACGGCGCTTAACAAGGCCCTTCGATCTCTGGAGAAAAGGGGTAGCTCCTTCACATGGAAAAATTCCGGCGAGACCGTCAACGACCTCGTCGCCCTGTCAGCGCATCCCACGGACGGTCGCATCGTTGTCGTCCAGCAGGCCCTCCGAGCCGGCGCAACCGTTGAGCAGTTGTTCGAGGCGACCGGAATTGACCCCTGGTTTCTCGACCAGATTGCGCTCATCAACGAGGTCGCTGCCGAGGTCGCGCGCTCACCCTTCGACGTCGACGCACTGCGCGAGGCGAAGTATCACGGCCTGAGCGACGTTCAGGTGGGGGAGTTGTGGGATGCCTCCGAGGACTCAGTGCGAGCCTTCCGACGTGACAACGGTGTAAGGCCAGTTTTCAAGACTGTGGACACATGCGCCGGAGAGTTCCCAGCCCTTACCCCTTACCACTATTCGTCCTACGATTCTGAAACGGAGGTTGTGCCGTCCGGCCGCCGCAAGGTGGTGATCCTCGGCTCAGGGCCAAACAGGATTGGTCAGGGCATTGAATTCGACTATTCGTGCGTGCACGCATCGTTCGCTCTTTCGGCCGCCGGTTTCGAAACGATCATGATCAACTGCAATCCGGAGACGGTATCAACCGATTACGACACGTCTGACCGCCTCTATTTTGAACCGCTCACACTTGAGGATGTTCTCGAGGTCATCGATGCTGAGGCTCAGAGTGGGGAAATCGTCGGAGTGGTCGTGCAGCTAGGTGGACAGACAGCCCTCGGGCTTGCGCATGGCCTTGCGCACAACGGAGTCCGAATCCTTGGGACCACGCCAGATGCGATTGATAGCGCCGAAGAACGGGGACGATTTTCTGCGATTCTCGAGGCGGCATCACTGATTGCACCGAAGAACGGCGTAGCGACCGACGTGAGTTCTGCCATTCGTGTCGCGGAAGACATTGGGTACCCGGTTTTGGTTCGTCCGTCTTACGTTCTCGGTGGGCGGGGAATGGAGATTATTTACGACTCACCCTCTGTGACGGACTATTTCGAGCGCGTCGCCGAGCACGCAATCATCGGGCCTGACGCTCCTTTGCTCGTTGATAGGTTTCTCGACGATGCGATTGAGATTGACGTCGACGCACTCTTTGACGGCGAACGGTTGTACATCGGCGGTGTAATGGAACACATTGAGGAAGCAGGCGTCCATTCAGGTGACTCTGCCTGCACACTGCCACCAGTAACTCTCGGTCGTTCGGTCATTGACCACGTCGTCGCGGCGACGGAGGCGATTGCCAGAGGCATTGATGTTCGCGGTTTGCTCAATGTTCAGTTCGCGATTTCAGCCGGCGTCCTATACGTTCTTGAGGCGAACCCCAGAGCAAGTCGAACAGTGCCGTTTGTGTCAAAGGCCATGGGAACCCAACTCGCGAAAGCGGCCGCACTTGTCATGGTTGGTTCGACGATCACCGAACTCATCGAGAGTGGATTGCTCCCTGCACGCGACGGTGCACGTGTTCCGAGCTCCGCTCCCATCTCGGTGAAAGGCGCCGTGCTTCCGTTCAAACGATTCCGAACCGTCGAAGGGCGCGTTGTCGACTCGGTTCTTGGTCCAGAGATGCGTTCGACTGGCGAAGTAATGGGAATCGATCGGAACTTTCCGATTGCGTTCGGAAAGAGCCAGACCGCTGCATACGGAGGATTGCCATCCTCGGGGACGGTGTTTGTTTCGGTCGCTGACCGCGACAAGCGGTCCATCGTGTTGCCTATGCAACGGTTGAGCCAAATGGGATTTCGGCTGGTTGCAACAGACGGGACAGCAGAGATCCTGGTCCGCAACGGAATTGCAGTGGAGACGGTGACCAAGCGGTCACAAGCTACACCGGGAACAACGAGCATCGTCGACATGATTCGAGCTGGTGAGATAGACCTCATCATCAACACTCCGTCGGGCCGAAGCGCGAGGGCGGATGGAATGGAGATCCGCCGTGAGGCTGTCGCAGCAGACAAGGCGATTGTCACGACGATAGCCCAGGTGTCGGCCGCTGTTGCTGCGATCGACGCACGACACGAGGAACTCCGGGTAACGAGCCTGCAGGAGTATGCGGAAATGAGGGCACAGTGGTAGGCCTTGCCTCTCATTTCACCGATATCCGCGACTCGGTTGGGGCGCTGTGCATTGGCATAGATCCTTCTCCCCAGTCCTTGTCTGACTGGGGGCTCGCCGACGCTCCCGATGGTGCTCTTGAAATGGGTCGAAGCATTCTGGCTGCAGCGTCGAGCCGGGTGGGCATTGTCAAACCTCAAGTCGCCTATTTCGAACGCTTTGGGTCTGCTGGATACGCCGCACTGGAGACACTGATTTCAGAGGCGACGGAGGCTGGGTTGTGTGTCATCGCTGACGGAAAACGGGGAGATATTGGCTCGACGATGGAAGCGTACGCCGACGCGTGGTTGCGTCACGGGCCACTGAGGTCCCACGCAGTTACGGTGAGTCCGTATCTTGGCTTCGGTCCGCTCGAGCCTGCCTTCATCGCAGCGGAAGAATCCGAGGCAACGGTTTTCGTTCTGGCAGCAACCTCAAACCCTGACTCGGCGCCCGTCCAGCACTCGACATCCGAAGGGAAATCTGTTGCGCAGCGGATTGTTGACGATGCAGTTCGGCGCTCGGGGGGAAAGAACACAGTCGGGGTGGTCATCGGAGCCACCCGACCGCTCGACGAGTCCGGCATAGACGTTGAG